>Ga0066687_10000018_pt1 | contig 48423 bp, 37 predicted proteins | sample GraSoiAngelo_136_FD_65630 | JGI IMG/M metagenome (GOLD analysis project Ga0066687, IMG submission 65630) | Grasslands soil microbial communities from the Angelo Coastal Reserve, California, USA - 14_0929_09_20cm | ecosystem: Environmental > Terrestrial > Soil > Grasslands | place: USA... | reverse complement strand
GGAACGGCGCTGACGATGACGGATCGGGAACAGTAACGCTGTTGTCCGTAGCCAAAGCCTTTGCCACCGGCACGAAACCAAAGCGCTCGCTGCTCTTCGTATGGCACGCTGGGGAAGAAAAAGGCCTTCTGGGCTCGCGCTACTACGCGGACTATCCGACGATTCCGATAGAGAAAATAGTCGCGCAGATCAATATGGATATGGTCGGGCGAAACCGCGACGATAAGACCGAGGAAGCCAACACGCTGTATCTGGTCGGTTCGGATCGCATAAGCACGGAGCTGCATAACCTCACTATCGATGCGAACACCGCGCTTTCAAACCCGTTAAAACTGGACTTCGAGATGAACGATCCCGCCGACCTCGAGCAGGTTTACTATCGCAGCGATCATTACAGCTACGCGGCGAAGGGAATACCGATAGTATTCTTCACGACGGGACTTCACCCCGATTATCACTTCAACACCGACAGCGTAGAAAAGATCAATTTTGAAAAGATGACCAAAGTCGCGCAGCTCACTTATGAAACCGGCCAGCGGGTGGCTAACCTTGATCATGCTCCAGTAAGAGACAACAAAGGCCCAAGGGTCGGCAAGGGAAGCGAGGGCAAGATAAAGGCGTAAGGTTACAAAGACCGATTAAGTTTATGTAGGCCTGAATTTATGTAGGACTGAAAGGCCGACTATAAAATGTACCAGGGGCAACCACGCAGCGCATCGCCCCTGGTACAAGCCCAAATTCCTTTTATTCAAACTGACTGAGGGCTTCGGGAAATGCTATGCGGGCTTTTGAGGCCCTTTAGAAATAGACACGGCTTCTCGCAGTTTCGCGAGTTCGGCGCTCATCTCATCCAGCTTCGCAAGCAGTTCGTTGTGCCGAGTCAGTTCTATTGAAGGCTTCTTTCTCGTGAACGCAACTGTTCCGCCAGGATTAAGCACGGCGCCGTCGATTTCGTCGAGAGAATCGAATCCCTGCTTGTGAGCGGCCAACTCCAATTCCTGTATCGTAAGAAGCTCCTTTTTTAGGTTATCGCGCTGTATCTGACCATTCTCGATGAGAGTATCGGAATCGCCCTCGACAATTCGCTCGAGTTTTTCATGGCTGTAGAGAAGCCGGACCACGAAGTAGTTCACCATGAGCAGCGTCGCGGCTCCGAGCAGGCCTCCAGTGACCGAATTGTCGTTGCCGATTATTGCGTTCTGAACCGTATTCGACAGGGTCAGGAGGACAACCAGATCGAAGGGATTTAACTGCGCAAGCTCCCGCTTGCCCGCCAGCCGCAAGCCGACGATCAGAAACACGTAGACGATTACCGGCCTGAGCATCTTCTCCAAGATCGGCAATCCGAGCTGAAACATGTCAGTCCACATGCTTGAATTCATGCTGCCTCCCGGTGCTTACGCGGATCAAACCTGGCATATCGGACAGAAACGCGACGTGCGCCCGCCTATTCTCTTTTTTGTGATTTCATTGCCGCATTGACCGCATCCTTCACCGCGGCCCTCGCGAGCGATCAGAAAATAATCCGGAAAGTGTTCGTCGTGAGCCGTGCGAATCGACTCCCTGAGCACGCGCTTTATCGCCCCATGAAGCAGACCCAGGCGGTTTTCGTCGATAGATGAGGAGCGAACGTCAGGCCGGATGCAGGCGAGGTGAAGTATCTCATCCGCATAGATGTTTCCAATGCCCGCCACCGCAGCTTGATCCAACAAGAGCGGCTTGATCCGGCGACGCGGACTCGCGCGCAGAATGGCTTTGAATTTCGAGAGCGTGAATCCGCGGTCGAGCGGCTCCGGACCCATCTCTCGAATCCCTCGAACCAATAGCGGGTCGTCGACCAGCATTACGCGGCATATGTTGCGGGGACAGGTGAACGCCAGGCGCAACCCGCTCTCGAATATAAACTCTATTCTCGTATATTCCGGCCGCTCGGATTCGCGCGGGTAGATGTAGAGATCACCGCCCATCGTGAAATGAAGGATCAACGAACGCCCGTCGTCCAACCGTGCTATCAGGTATTTGCCCCGCCGCCTCGCGCTTTCAAAGCGCCTGCCTTTCAGTCTGCTCACGAAGGCGCGAGTCGACGGCGTCTTGATGTTTATCGGAGCGAGTACATTCACGCGTTCGATTGTCTGGCCGAGCGCGTTGCGCTTCAAAAAGAGCAGGCGAGTTTCGACTTCCGGGAGTTCGGGCATTGAGAGATGGGGTGGCTTTTACTGTGGCGTCGAGGGCGCGCCTACGAACTGCGCGCGCATCATTTCGCTGACTCGCGAGCGCGGCAGGCTGAGAATTGCGTCGACCCGTTTGTTGTTGCTGCTGACTTTAAGACTCCTGAGCAGCTCGGCTATTCCTGGATTTTGCTTCTTCTGAAAAAACGCCAGAGTCGAAAGCACGTCGCTCAGAAGTCCCGATAGTCGCTTTGCCTCGTCGGAAGTCGGCGCGAAACTGGTGATGCTCAGCTTCACAAAATCTTCGCTGACTTCCAGCCTGATAGAGTTGGATGAGAGCTTTTTAAGCGGTTTGAGACCGTGCGATTCGCCCAGGTTATGAAGTACCTCGATGCCCTTGGTGTCGATGAGTTTCATGCCTGACGATTTCGTCACATGGATCTCGCCGATAGAACCATCCGACAATATTCTGAAGTCGCACATCAGGCTGAAATTGTCGGCCTCCTTTTCAAGCTGGCCGGCGTTATACATCTCGTAGATCTTTCCGATGATGTCGCGGATTGGGGTGACGTTGATCTCGCCAAAGTTCGTGTCGTCGCCTTCAGCGACTTTCGCGGCCTCGGCCTTCTTGGCCTCCTCTGCTTTCTTGACCTCTTCTTCTTTTTGGCGAGTAGTCTCGTTCTCTTCCTCGGCCTTTCTTCTCGCTTCTTCCTCGCGCTTGCGCCGCTCGCGTTCTTCGCGCTTCTTGCGGTCGTTTTCGCGAATCTCTTCAATGCTCATATTCGGGCCTCGCTCAGGCCCCTTCAACATTCCGCTCGGATACTTGAGTGGTTTAAGCAATTCAGCGACATCAATCTGCTTGTATGGTTTTTCGACGACTTTGATGTGAAGAAACGGCGCGATGACCGCGGCGTAAAAGAGATAGCCCAGCAAAACGGAATGCAACGCGAGAGAGCCGACAAGCGTCCACCGCAAAATCCACCTGCGGGTCATACCCGCGAGATCGCTTCCCATCGCGCCTTTGATGAATGCCGCGGGCTGCTCCACGAACGAGACGAGCCCGCTCCGCAATTCATTAGCGAGTCGAACTAAAAACCACTGGTCATGTGAATTGGGATAGAAGGCTGCCCGAAAATAAGAGCCCGGTTCCTTGAAAAAGGATATAACGGAATCCCTGATCTCTTGCGCCAGCCTGGCTGGAAGAGAAGTATGCGGCACGATCACAATAATTTTGCTCTCAAGATCTGCCATGCCGGTTTCACTCTTAGCGATTGCTAAGCGTCAGCTAACTCACTTTCTAAGCGGGAAATAACCCGAATTCTGACGCCTGTCTCTGCTCTTCCTAACTGACAACAGCCTGCCGACTACTGAATCAATCTTACAACCGTGAGGCGATAATAGCTATCAACACGATAGTGGTTGTGAATCTTCGGAAGGTTTAATGTGAATAGTCTGAGCCGGAAATTCGAACGATGTCACCGCCGCTCAGCGTAATGCGGCACACGAATTTAGGTCTTCAACTTACCTTTCGCCTGGCTGGCGGACTGAGTTGGCTGAATCAAAGACGATCAGGATTCCGAAAACATCTTGAGGAACTGCTCCACCGGGGCCGGTGGTGTTCGGGCCAATTGAAGGTTCTGTTCCACGTGCGAGCGCTGGCTCATTCCCACAAGCGCCGTAGTTACGCCCGGAGTGGATCGAACGAATTGAATCGCGCGCTGAGCATCGGTCATCAGGCCTGTCATTGCGTCGCGCACAAAGGGAGGCAGATTTCCCGCAAGTCTCGCCTGCATCATCGGCGCGCTGCACATGACGGTTATGCCCAGCCTCTCCGCGGCCATTAATGGAGACAGCAAGTCGCTCCCGACCTTCTGGTTCCCCGCCGTGAGAGCTTCGGGCATCGCAAGATTGTGCGGCAACTGAATGACTCGAAAATGATGGTCTTCGCCGCCGACCTCGCGAGCTGTATTGACCAACTCTTCAAGCTGCAGGCCGTCACTAGCGCCGGCCGCGGCCCTGAAGCCGTTCCAGGTCGCCGTTCCGTAAATCCCGATCCTTCCTTCCGAGACCGCGCGCTCCAACATCTCGAATGCGGCGCGAATTCTTTTCATGAATTCTTCGCGGCTCACCGCTTCGAGTTGTGATTCCGGGTTGTGAATGTAGTAGATGTCGATGTGATCGAGCCCGAAATTCTCCAGACTGCGCGACAACTGGTTGTCCAGGTACGCGGGAGACATGCAGTGACTTCCGCCGACTATTTCTTCGGGTGCGACGATTTCCGTATCGACAAAGTTCTCGCGGATCCAGCCGCGAGCGCTTGCCGGAGGCGCTCCGTCGAACGAGAAGAAGCCCCCTTTTGTCGCTACGATGATTTCATCCCGCGCGGTCTTGCCCGATTTGAACGCCTCTATCAAACCCGCGCCGACTGAACGCTCGCTTCGCTGAAATCGATAATTGATTGCCGAATCGAAGACGTTGCAGCCGAGATCGATCGCGCGCCTGACTGACTCCGCGTACATCCTGTCTGTTGTCTCATCCCAATGACCGAGATAAGTGCCAAGGCCGATCGATGACATCCACAGTCCCTGCTGACGGCGAAAGTGGCCGGCCGCTGTCACCGATCCAAAACGTTCGCTGTAACGGCGGGTTCCTTCGGGTGTTGCTCCAGTCGGATTAGTCATTAGCGGCCTCCAGAGTATTAGCTGTCTCAGGTTGTTGCAAGCGATGGGACTTCCATCAAGCATGAAATCGAAGCTCTCCATGCTTGCTCGATTTCATGCACCAGGACATCGATGACGGGATCGCCGTTGATCGTGATTCGTATGCTCTTTCCCCCGGTTCGACCCAGCACGGACGCGATGACGCCATTATTGCGGGCAATCTCCAGCACCCGATCGAGGTTCTGGGATTCGGCGGATACGATGATCCGCGATGGGGATTCCGAAAACAGGAGCGCGATCGCCGGAAGCTCGCCGGTAAGATCCACGTCGCATCCAACGCTGTCGCGCCGGTAGCTCGAAAAACAGCATTCGGCGAGCGCGATGGCGATTCCGCCATCCGAGCAGTCGTGCGCCGATTCGATCAGGCCGTCTTGAATCATCTTGAGACAGGTTTCCTGGACCGCGCGTTCGCGCGAAAGATCAAGCATCGGAACACCCGTCGACGGCTTACCAATAACTTCAAGATGCAGACTCGCGGCGAGATCATTGTGAGTCTCTCCAAGAAGAACAATTGCTCTGTCGTCGTTCTTGAACCACTGAGTAGTGACGCGGTGCATATCTTCGACTATTCCGACCATGCCGATAACCGGTGTTGGGAAAATGCCGCGCCCTTCGGTCTCATTATAAAAGCTGACGTTTCCTCCGGTGACCGGCGTACTGAACGCCTCGCATGCCTCGGCCATTCCGGTGATCGTCTCGCTGAATTGGTACATGACTTTCGGTCTTTCGGGTGAAGCGAAATTGAGGCAGTTTGTCAGCGCGAGAGGCCGGCCCCCGCTGCACACGAGATTCCTGCAAGCTTCCGCGACGACCAATCGCGCCCCCGCGCGAGGATCCGCGTTGCAATAGCGCGCGTTGGAATCGAGAGTCATCGCAAGGCCCCGCCGCGTCTCTTTTATCCTGATCACGGCCGCGTCCGACCCGGGCATGACTACCGTGTTCGTCCGCACCATGTGGTCGTACTGCTCGTAAACCCATTCCTTGGAAGCAATCGCCGGTGATGCAATAAGCTGCCGAAAAGACTGCTCGAGCGCCGCGGGGCTCGGATCAAGATCGATGGCAGGCGGCGCGCTGGAAGCGTCAGGCGCTGCAATCGGGCGATTGTAAACAGGAGCCGAATCGGTTAGCGCGGCGTTGGGAATTTCAGCTACAACCTTGCTGTTCTTCTTTACACGCAGCAGCCCGTCGCTGGTTACATGCCCGATCACGACCGCGTCCAGCTCCCACTTCTTGAAAACGTCCAGGACTTCGCGCACGCGACCGGCGTCGGCGACGATCAACATGCGCTCCTGAGACTCGGAGAGCATTATTTCATAAGGCGTCATCCTGGTTTCGCGCTGTGGAACAAGGTCAATCTCGATCTCGACGCCAGTTCCGGCGCGGCCGCCCATTTCGCAAGACGAGCTGGTGAGGCCGGCGGCGCCCATGTCCTGAATACCTACGACGGCTCCGGCCCGCATGACCTCGAGACAGGCTTCGAGCAGGAGCTTCTCCAGAAAAGGATCGCCCACTTGAACGGTTGGGCGCTTCGATTGCGACTGGTCGTCGAACTCTTCGGAAGCCATCGTCGCGCCGTGAATGCCGTCGCGGCCCGTTTTTGCGCCGACGTAGATAACAGGATTGCCCACCCCCGCCGCTCGCCCGTAGAAGATCTGATCCTTTCGCATCAATCCGAGCGTGAATGCATTCACAAGCGGGTTCTTCGAATAGCAATCGCCGAACTTGACCTCGCCGCCGACGGTCGGCACGCCAAATGAGTTTCCATAGTCTCCGACGCCTTTGACGACGCCCCGCATAATCGAGCGATTTCGGGCCGCGATTACCGCCTCGTCTGCGGCCGCGCAATCGGAAACGCTCAGCGGTCCGAAGTGAAGCGAATTCATCGCAGCAACCGGGCGGGCGCCCATCGTAAAAATATCGCGTAGTATTCCGCCGACTCCGGTCGCCGCTCCCTGGTAGGGTTCAATAAACGAAGGGTGATTGTGTGATTCGATCTTGAACGCGGCCGCAAGTCCGCCGCCTATATCGATGATTCCGGCATTCTCACCGGGCCCCTGCAAAACGCAATCGCCTTTGGTGGGCAATCTGCGCAAATGGACCTTGGATGACTTATAAGAGCAGTGCTCCGACCACATCACCGAAAAAATGCCCAGTTCGGTGAATGTGGGGATGCGTCCGATCAGTTGTATGATTCGCGCATATTCTTCTTGATTGAGGCCATGACTCGCTATCAGTTCGGGGGTTATTTCTGGATCTTTCATAACGGGATTTGCAACGAGACTAATGATCTATCTCTTATTACGCCGCGGCGTTGATGCTGTACTTCCGGCCTTTGAAACAGATTCTGTTGAGGTCACTCGAAACAAGGAGCTTGAGGTGAGCTACATCCTATCCGACGGAGATTCTTCTTTCAAGGAACATAAGCTTCCAGATTGTGTTGATTGCCGGGCCTGCCGGAGATACGCCGGCATTGAAGCGTGCCTTTGTGTCGCTGTAATTTCCAAATTATTCCTGCAAACTTGGATTACAACTTCCAGCGCTCTTTCTTTCCATGTTCCTCTTGACATCAAGTTGGCTCGCCGCAACAATCGAGGGACAGTTCGGCAGACCATCGACGGCGCTTCGAGAAAGGAAATACTGATCTGCAAACCAACGTAAAAGCTGCTCGCGAAGCGCTCGACGGATGGGTTCGCGAAGTAGTTCGGTGGCACTTCGATCCCGCGACCGGCTGCCCCTTCTGGCTCGCCTACGCAAAACAGCTTGATTGGGATCCTCGCAAAGAGGTTAACGGCTACGAGGATTTAGCAAGGTTCGGATTCTTCCAGGACGAGTGGCTCCGCGGCGGCCCGGTAGAACGATGGATACCAAAAGCTTATGAGGGCCGACCCGTTTATGTGTTTGAAACCGGCGGGAGCACCGGCGTTCCAAAATCGCGAATAAACATTGATGATTTCCGCATCGACTACGAGATGTTCAGCGATACGCTGCCGGACGATCGGTTCCCCAAGGGCGCGGATTGGTTGATGCTGGGTCCGTCCGGTCCGCGACGGCTGAGACTCGCGGTCGAGCATCTTGCGCAGCACCGAGGCGGCATCTGCTTCATGGTCGATCTCGATCCTCGATGGGTAATTAAGCTGCTAAAGATGAACAAGCCGGATATGGCTGAAAAATATAAGCAGCACGTTATCGACCAGGGTCTTACGCTTTTGAAGGCTCACGACAACATTCAATGCCTATTCACGACCCCGAAGCTGCTCGAAGCTCTATGCGACAAAGTGTCGCTGAAGCGAGTAGGGATCAAGGGCGTATTTTGCGGCGGGACCGAGATGACTCCCCAGTTTCATCGATACGCGGTCGAAGAGCTGCTGGACGGAGTCTACTTCGCGCCGACCTATGGAAACACGTTGATGGGGCTTGCCGTGCACAAACCCCTGAGGCCCGAAGACAACTACGCCGTGATCTACTACCCTCCGGCGCCGCGGGCGATGATTGAGGTTGTCGATCCGGACAATCCGGATCGACTCGTGGAATATGGAGCCACTGGAAGAGTGCGGTTGACGACGCTTACTCGCGAGTTCTTCATGCCCCGTTTCCTTGAACGCGATGAGGCCGAGCGCGAGCCTCCTTATGATCAGTATCCGTGGGACGGAGTTAGAAACGTCCGGCCGTTCTCGCGATTTCAGGCCAAGGTGGTAGAGGGCGTGTATTAGTCGTTGACGGTTTTGCAGCAGCTCAAAAAACCTGATGAAGATTCTTTCCATAACAGCTGGCGCCGCTGATATGTACTGCGGCAGTTGTTTCCGGGACAATACGCTCGCGGCCGAGTTGATGTCGCAGGGCCACGAAGTCACGCTCATGCCGCTGTACACTCCGACTCACACCGATGAACGAAACGTGAGCGACAGCCGAATCTTCTTTGGCGGAATCAGCGTTTATCTCGAACAGCACTTCGCGCTCTTCAGGCATACGCCGTGGATCATTGACAGGCTTTGGGACTCTTCACTTGCTTTGAAGCTCGCTTCGCGCCGATCGATTCAGGTTGATCCGGCATCGCTTGGCGAGATGACCGTCTCCATGTTGAAAGGCGAAGAGGGCAAGCAGCGAAAGGAGCTTCGCAAGCTCGTTCGCTGGCTTTTGAACAACACTGTTCCGGAAATTATCAATCTGCCCAATTCGCTTTTGATCGGGCTCGCCCGGCCGATAAGAGAAGCGCTGAATCGGCCGTTGTGCTGCACGCTTCAAGGCGAGGATCTGTTTCTACAGGGTCTGGATGAATCCTATCGCAACGCTTCTCTGGAGCTGATCCGCAAAAATATCGAATTCGTGGATGGGTTCATTGCCGTCAGCGAGTTCTATGCGGAATTCATGTCCGACTACCTTCACATTCCAGCACACAAGATGCACGTCGTTCCGCTTGGAATAAATTTCGAGGGTTGCGGACCAGGAGAGAATCTCCGGCGCGACGAATTCACAATTGGCTACTTCGCGCGGGTGGCGCCTGAAAAAGGGCTTCACGTCTTGTGCGAAGCGTACCGCCTCGCTCGCGAAAAAAGCGGCCGAAAAATGAAGCTCGAAGTGGCTGGCTATCTGCTGCCTCACCATCAGGGATATTTCGAAGCAATCGAGCGGCAGATGAATGAATGGGGTTTCGGCGCGGAATTCAGCTACAAGGGCGCTCTGGATCGCTCCCAGAAGATCAGCTTCATGCAAGGAATCGATGTGCTTTCGGTTCCGGCTACCTACGATGAGCCAAAGGGCATGTTTCTGCTCGAAGCAATGGCCAACGGCGTACCCGTAGTCCAACCGCGGCGCGGCGCGTTTACGGAGATCGTTGAAACAACCGGCGGAGGAATCCTCGTCGAGCCGGACGATCCGAGGAGTCTCGCCGAAGGGCTGCTTAGTCTATCGACCGACGAGTCGCTCATAAACGACTTGCGAGTGAAAGCGTTCGCCGGTGTGCGCGAGCATTACGCCTCGTCTCAAATGGCCGCGCGAGTAGTTGAAGTATATGAAAAGCTCATCCGTTCGCTCGACATCGCCGGCAAACCAGCCTTTGCCGATGCGACGGCTACGGCTCAAGCGAGAGATTGAAGCTCCTCTCGATAACGATTCAAACTGGTCAAGTGCTCGAAATCAGCCACCTCACAAAAGAATACCCGACGCCTCAAGGACCGCTCTCAATTCTGTCCGATGTCTCGCTCGAATTTGATCGCGGAGACGCCGTCGCCATAATGGGCCCATCCGGAAGCGGCAAGAGCACACTCTTGTACATCCTTGGAGGGCTCGAGCCGCCCACTTCGGGAGTCGTCACCCTGGAAGGTCAAAACCCGTTCGATCTCGACGAAAAGGCGATCGCCTCATTCAGAAATCGAAGAGTCGGATTCGTGTTTCAGGATCACTGCCTGCTTCCTCAATGCACCGTTCTCGAGAATGTTCTGATTCCAACCTTGATCGCCGACTCCGACGACTATGAAAGCCGCGCGCGTCTGTTGCTCGAACAGGTCGGGTTGTCGGAGCGGATCGGCCATCGACCGGCCGAATTATCCGGAGGCGAGAAACAGCGAGTGGCGCTGGCCCGGGCGCTCATAATGAATCCGGTGCTGCTGCTGTGCGACGAGCCTACCGGAAATCTCGATCGCAAGTCCGCCGACGCGGCGGCATCGCTTCTAATGAGGCTCCATACAGAGCAGCGGACCATAATGATCGTCGTGACGCACAGCCTGGAGTTGGCTTCGCGATTCCCCGCGAGATTCGAGCTGATCGATAAGCAGCTCAAGAATGCGTCGAAGCTCGATTAGCATTCCTGCCGCGTGCAATAAAGGTGCGAATGCCTCGAATGCAAACCAGACTTCTCCTCAAACGCAATCTGGTTCACTACTGGCGAACGAACGTCGCGGTGATTGCCGGTGTCGGCATCGCCGTAGCCGTTCTCGCCGGAGCGTTGATGGTCGGAGACTCAGTCAGAGCCAGCCTGCGCGATCTCTTTCTGTCGCGCGTCGGCAGGACTGAATACCTGATAGCCGGGTCGACGTTTTTCAGGGAAGCACTGGCAAGCGATCTAAACGCCGAACCGCGCTTCGACGCTGCGTTTGATCCCGCCTGTCCGATGATCGTTATTCGCGGACTCGTGAAACACGAACAGAGCGGCCGCCGAGCGTCTCACGTTCAGGTCTATGGAGTCGACGAACGCTTCTGGAAATTTCACGGCGTTAATGTCAACCCGCCCGGGGATCGTGAAGTTCTGTTGAGTCCCGCGCTCGCCGCCGAACTCGGTACGGGAGCGGGCGATTCGCTCCTGCTCCGAATTGAAAAGCCGTCCGCTATTCCGGCTGATTCGCTTCACGGACGAAAAGAAGATCTCGGCAGGACTATTCGGCTCGCGCTCCGTGAGGCGTTGGCGCCCTCCATGCTTGGCGAGTTCTCGGTGAGTCCGCAACAGGGCCCCGTGCGGGCCGCATTCGTTTCGATGCGGCGATTGCAAAGGGACCTCGATCAATCAAACAAGGTCAACACTATCCTTCTGCATCGAAAGAACACCATCACGGGCGAGTCGGCCGCACAGCAAACCGCGGAAGAAGCTCTGAGCAATCGCTTTGCGCTGGAAGATCTCGGTATAACACTGCGGGTCCTTCCAAGTCAGGGATGCATCGCTTTTGAAAGCAACACGGCCATCATCGACGACACCACCGCCCGCGATGCGGCGGCTGCCTCTACAAAGCTCGGATTTCGCCAGTCCGGCGTGCTGACTTATCTTGCAAACACGATTCGTTCGGGCGAGCGCGAGATACCTTATTCTCTTGTAACGGCGCTCGACCCGGCGATGGTTCGAGGACTGCCCGCTTCTTTTCATTTTTCTGAAGATGGAATCGTGCTCAATGAATGGGCCGCGAACGATCTTGCCGCGAAGCCTGGAGATGAGATCACTCTCGATTATTACGAATGGGAAGATGAGGGCCGCCTCATTACGAAGAGCGCGCGGTTCAAGCTTGACGCTATAACGCCTTTGAATCAGGAGACGGCCGATCGCAATCTTGCCCCTGACTATCCCGGCATCACGGAGACCAACAGCCTGAGCGATTGGGATCCGCCCTTCCCGATAGACCTCAAGCGCGTACGGCCGCGAGACGAAGATTACTGGCGGCAATACCGGACGACTCCGAAAGCGTTCCTCCCGCTCGCGCGCGGTCAACAACTCTGGCAGTCGCGCCACGGAAGACTGACTTCGATTCGGCTCTTTCCATCCATTACCGGTGATCTTGAAACTTCTCTCCAGAGCGGATTGCAAAACTACAAGCAGGCATTGCGCTCCGACATAAATCCCGTTCAAGCGAGGCTGGCTGTGCGATCGGTGTTGCTTGGTGGGCTGCAGGCATCGCAGGGAGCCACGGATTTTGGAGAGTACTTCGTTTACTTCAGCTTCTTTCTCGTAGTCTCCGCGCTCCTGCTTGCGAGCCTGTTTTTCAAGCTCGGCATCGAGCAGAGAGTTCGCGAGATCGGGCTGCTGAGAGCTGTTGGCTTCCCCGCCTCGCGAATACGCCGCCTGTTTCTGATCGAAGGAATCATCATCTCTATTTCCGGAAGCATTATCGGTGCGATCGGCGCTGTCGCGTATGGCGCTCTCCTGGTGACGGGACTGAAGACGTGGTGGATCGGAGCCGTAGGCACGAACGCTCTGAGCTTGCACGTCGCACCTGCCTCACTGGTTTACGGCGCCGCGGGAGGGGTGCTGGCCGCCGTAGTTTGCATAGTCCTGACCCTGCGAACGCTCGCGAAGACTTCACCGCGAACCTTGCTGGCGGGAGAGCTTGAAACCGAAAGCGAGAGCGGCGGCATTAAACGAACTTCTTCGAAGAAGGTGAAAACGGCAAGACTTCAGGTAGTAAGCGCGCTGTTGGCAGCCGCTGCCCTTCTACTCGTCGTGCTGGCTTTCATAAAAACAATCGGACAAACAGCGGGGTTTTTCGGAGCGGGCAGCCTGCTGCTCGGGGCTTTGCTCTGCTGGCAGGCGGTGTTGCTGCGCCGCGGAGGAAGCTTTCAAGTACGAGGCTCCGGATTGTTGGCGGTCGCGCGCGTCGGGTTCCGCAATGCCGCGCACCGGCCGGGAAGAAGCTTGCTTTGCATCGCTCTCATAGCATCGGCGGTTTTCATCGTGGTAGCGATCGACGCCTTTCGAGCCGATACGAATACCGATTTATTAAACAAGAAATCCGGCAGCGGCGGGTTCCCTCTGCTTGCCGATTCCATGCTTCCGATCTATCACGATCCGAACACGGCCGAAGGGCGAGATGCCTTGAATCTGTCCTCAAGAAAAGATCTCTCTTTGGACACCGTGAAATTTTCCTCTTTCAGGGTTCGTGAAGGAGACGACGCAAGCTGTCTGAATCTCTACCAGCCGCGAACTCCACGAATTCTGGCGCCGTCAGCCGAATTCATAAAAAGCGGCCGGTTTAGCTTTCAGGATTCAGCGGCTCGCACCGCCGAGGAAAAGGCCAATCCGTGGCTGCTGCTCGACCAAAATTTCGATGGTGTCATCCCGGCAGTCACCGATGCCAATTCGTTGACCTATGTGCTGCACCGCAAGCTCGGCGATACCCTGGACCTTGATTTAAATGGAAAGTCCGCAAAGGTGAGATTGGTGGGCGCGCTGTCGGACAGTATTTTTCAAAGCGAGCTGCTGATCTCAGAAGAAAATTTTCTTGCTCTCTTCCCTGACTCAGGAGGCTTCGCCTTTTTCTTGATTGATGCGCCGCCGGAACAGGTCGCGCAGACTGGCGAAGCGCTCGAAGAACAGTTGGCCGACTTTGGATTTGACGCGACCAGCGCCGGAGATCGTCTGGCCGCCTTTCACCGAGTTGAGAATACCTATTTGTCGACGTTTCAGGCGCTGGGCGGTCTCGGCTTGCTGTTAGGCACGCTCGGATTGGCGGCAGTGCTGTTGAGAAACGTCCTCGAGCGGCGCAAAGAGCTGGCCGTGCTGCGGGCGATGGGCTATGACTTCGGGCATTTTCGAATACTCGTCCTCTCCGAGAACGCATTTCTTGTGGTCAGCGGTTTGATCACCGGGGCCCTGTGCGCGGTGATCGCAATAGCGCCCGCGGTCTTTTCGCGAGGCGGACATTTTTCAGCATTTTCGCTCGGCTTGCTTGCGATTGCCGTGCTCGCGGCTGGCTTGGCCGCGTCGGTTCTTGCAACAAGGGCGGCGATTCGCTCACCGCTGTTGTCGGCGCTTAGAGCGGAGTAGCGATTACTATGAGGCGGACTCTGATCACGGGCGGCGCCGGCTTCATTGGAAGCCATCTGGTTGACTGCCTCATCGCGAAGGGCAACGATCACGTTACCGTTCTCGATAACTTCAGCGATTTTTATGATCCGGCAATAAAGCGGACCAATGTGTCGGCCCACCTTAAGAAGAATTCCAGGTTTGAGCTCGTCGAAGGCGACATTTGCGACGATGTCCTCATGAAGGAGATGTTCGCAAGGTCCCGGTTTGACTGTGTGGTTCACCTCGCCGCCAGAGCCGGCGTCAGCCCTTCGCTCGAGCATCCTCTCGCTTACGAAAAGACAAACGTACGAGGAACATACTCGCTCTTGGAGGCCGCACGAGCTTCAAATACGCGGCGTTTCATCTTCGCCTCCTCGAGCTCGGTCTATGGCCTGAATTCTACGATCCCTTTTGTCGAGACCGATCCCCTGATTCATCCGATTTCTCCTTACGCGGCTACCAAGATCGCGGGTGAATCGGCTTGCCGGGTTTACAGTCACCTCTGTGAAATGCGCGTCATCTGTTTGCGGTTCTTTACCGCCTATGGCGCACGCCAGCGTCCCGATCTGGCAATTCACAAATTTGCGCGCTTGATGACTGAAGGAAAACCGATCCCGGTTTACGGAGACGGAACCACAAAGCGGGACTATACCTACATCGACGACATAGTCGCGGGCACAGTCGCTGCGATGGAGAGCGAAGGCGAGCGCTTTGATGTATTCAATCTCGGCGAATCTCGCGCTGTAGAGTTGAACTACCTGATTTCGCTGCTGGAACAGGCCCTTGGCGTTAAAGCGGTGATCGATTGGAGACCGCCTCAACCTGGGGACGTCCCCATCACGTTCGCCGATATAGGGAAAGCCGGTCGATTGCTCGGATACGATCCACAAACACCCATCGAAACTGGGATCGAAAAATTCGCGGCATGGTTCAAATCGCAGTCGGTTTGATCGCGCGGCGATTGTCTGCGTTGCGTCCGCTGTCAACCGTTGAGCCCGCCTGCGCTTGAACAGCTTTGCTTTCCGAGTCTACTATCTAGTCCATCCTAAGAAATGATGCGATCATATCGACGTATGAGCGAACGGCAACGAAAGACTATAAGAGAGGTCGGAGCCGAGCGCGTCGGTCCGGACGTTTCAGTGTTTCTCCCCGTCTTCAACGAAGAAGACAATATACCGTTGTTGAACGGCCGGCTAATCCAGGCCCTCGAAGGAACGGGCCGGTCCTACGAAGTAATCTATATTGACGACGGCTCCACCGATCACAGCTTGGACCGCCTGCGCGACCTGGCATCGCGAGACAGTCGCGTGAGAGTCATAGCGCTGCGCCGAAATTACGGGCAGACGGCTGCGATGAGCGCGGGCATCGACCACGCCGAAGGTCAGATCCTGATTCCTATGGATGCCGATCTCCAGAACGATCCGGCGGACATTGTCCGGCTGCTGGACAAGCTCGATGAAGGATATGATCTTGTCTCAGGCTGGCGCATCGATCGCAAGGACGGCTGGCTCAGTCGCAAGTTCCCTTCGGCGATCGCGAATATGTTGATCTCGCGCGTAACCGGCGTTCATCTTCACGACTATGGATGCAGCCTGAAGGCGTATCGACGAGAAGTGCTCGCCGAGATCAAGTTGTACGGAGAGATGCATAGATTTATACCCATCTATGCCACATGGGCAGGAGCGCGCGTGACGGAGCTGCCCGTCAAGCATCACGCACGGGAGAGCGGCGAGTCGAAATACGGATTATCCCGGATTCCCAAAGTGCTGTTCGATCTGATCACGATCAAGTTCCTTGCGGGCTATTTGACGAAGCCGCTTTATATCTTCGGAGTGGCCGGGTTATTTTGCCTGCTGGTATCGGTCCTATCGTTCGCGCTTGCTCTTTACTACAGGCTCGTTCTTAACGTTCACCTCAACCGCATGCCTCTCGCTACGCTCGCGATGATCATGTTCGCGATGGGGGTGCAGTTCGTATTCATGGGGCTGCTGGCCGAACTTGTAGTCCGGACATATCACGAGTCTCAGAACAAGGCGATCTATTCGATACGCGAGACGGTAAATCTCGATAGAGCCGGACGCTTAGGAAATGACTAACGATGTTATGAAGGAGCGATTCGTCTCACCGGACGCCGAGGCGGTCGCGACAGCAGTGAGCATGCCTCGGCGCGAGCAAGTGATCGTCGCGGGCATTCCGGTTGATAACGTCACGGAAGATGAAGCGGCTGCGCGCATTGAGAACATGATTAGTGAAGAGGGCTCGCACTACATGGCCGTTGTCAATGCTTCCAAAGTGGTCGCGGCTCAAAGAGATCGGGCGTTGAGAAACATACTCGTCGATGCCGACCTGTTGACCGCCGACGGTATGTCGGTAGTCTGGGCGGCGAGAATGCTGGGACATCCGTTGAGAGGCCGAGTAACCGGCATCGATCTGTTTGAGAGGCTGGTCGGAGCCGCGGCGAAAAAGCGATGGCCGATTTATCTGCTCGGCGGAGCCGCCGCATCAATTGAGGGAACGGTTGCGCAACTCAAGGCTCGACATGCCGGACTCATTGTCGCGGGCCATCGCGACGGCTATTTTGAAGCGTCGGAATCGGGCGAGATCGCGGAAGGTATTAAGAATAGCGGCGCGTATCTTCTATTTGTCGGGATGGGTTCCCCAAGGCAAGAAAAGTGGATCAGCGAAAATCTGAGTCGAACCGGTGCTCGCTTCGCGCTCGGAGTCGGCGGCACGTTCGACCACGTGAGCGGGCTTTCTCGCCGCGCGCCTGGATGGATGCAGCAAGGCGGCCTTGAATGGCTGTACAGACTGGCTCGGGAGCCTCGGCGATTGTGGAGGCGATATCTTGTAGGAAATGCGCTCTTCGGCTGGCTGATAATAAAGCAGGCTCTTTCGCGATCCGGGAGGACTGCCACGCCGTCAAGATAATGGATTGTGGCGGCAAGATAACTCGACTTCTTGGGCCCTTGAAACGAATTTTGAGTCCGCCGGTTTGTACCGCGGTTCTGAGTCCGGCCATAATTTCGCGCGGCAAGTACACGCGCCAGAAAGAACTGAATGGGAGACGAATTATGTATCGTGTATCAGGAAGGCAACTGATCCTCCTCGCCCTTGGCTCGGCGCTATTCGCAGCCGTTGTTGTCGCTTGCGCCCAAAGGGTGCTGGAAACCGGAAAGATTAAGGTTGAACCACTCGCCATCGCCGATCCTTCGGTCGTTACCGACGAGCAGAACAACATCGAGGTCTATCGCGAGGTCAGCCCCGGCGTCGTGAATATAACGAACACGAGCTACGTCGAAGGCTGGTTCGGCGTCTATCCGCAAGAGGGCACGGGCTCGGGTTCGATCATTGACGCGGAAGGCCACATACTGACCAACTATCACGTCGTTCAACAGGCTTCACAGCTCGAAGTTCAGATCGAGAACGAGAAGTATGCCGCTCGAACGGTCGGCGTCGATCCCGATAACGATCTTGCGGTCATCAAAGTGACCGCGCCAAAGGACCACTTGAGAGTAGTTCAGCTCGCAACCTCAAAAGGCCTATTGGTCGGCCAGAAGGTGCTCGCGATCGGAAATCCGTTCGGGCTTCAGAGGACCCTGACTACCGGCATCATCAGCGGACTCGAGCGGCCGCTGAGAGAGCCGACCGGTCGCACCATCGAAGGCGCCATTCAAACCGATGCATCCATCAACCCGGGCAACTCCGGAGGCCCTCTGCTCAACAGCCACGGCCAGATGATCGGGATCAATACCGCCATCATAAGTCCGAACGGGCAGGGTTCGGTCGGCATCGGTTTCGCCGTTCCAGTCGACACCGCAAAGAAGATCATTCCAGAGCTGATCGCCAAAGGATACATCACGCGGCCCTGGCTCGGGGTAAGTACCGTACCGCTTACCCAACGCATCGCCAGAGCATTCAGGCTTCCCGTTGAAGACGGACTGGTTGTCGCGAGCGTTTACCGCGGAAGCGGAGCGGCTTCGGCGGGTTTGCGCGGCGCCGTAGTCAGAGAGTCTTTCTTCGGCGGCACGTCGCTCGAACAGATTGGAGATGTCATTGTAACGATAGACGGCAAGCCCGTGCGCAATGGAGATGATCTCCAGCATGCGCTCAACGATAAGAAGCCCGGCAACGTCGTTCAAGTTGAGGTAGTTCGCCAGGGGAGGCGTGTGGCCATACCGGTGCGCCTGGTGGAACGGCCGCCGGAATCCCGGTGACGCTCAGTCTGTCGTGGTAACAAATACCGAATCGGTGAGCCCGACCGCGGAGATAGATCCGTGCTCAAAGCCATTATCCATTCCGTGTCTCCTTTGATCGGACGATGCGAGCTCACGTTTATCGAGCGTGAGCCGATAGATCTCGAGCTCGCAATCCGTCAGCACCACGATTATTGCGCGATGTTGGAGCGACATGGCGCGGCTGTTATTCGACTGACGGGAAATGAGTCGTATCCCGACTCGTGCTTCGTCGAAGACACAGCCATCGTGCTGGATGAGATCGCGATAATGTGCAGCCCAGGTGTTGAATCTCGCCGCGGAGAAGTCGCCCTCATCGAGCGTGAGCTGTCTAAACACAAAGAGACGGTTCATATCTCGCTGCCCTCCACTATTGAGGGAGGCGATGTTCTCAAGGTGGGTAAGACTATCTTCGTGGGCGAATCGAAACGGACAAACGCTAAAGGCATTGAAGACCTTCGACGACTAACCGGGGGCTTTCGCTACAAAGTGGTGTCCGTCGAAACTCGCGGCAGTCTTCATCTAAAGTCCGCGGTCACGTCAATCGACGATGAGACCTTACTGGTCAATAAGGACTGGATCGATGTCGAACCGCTGCGCGGCTTCCGGCTCGTGCACACACCAGCCTCCGAACCGTGGTCGGCGAACGTCCTTCGAGTCAATAACGCAGTATGCGTGCAATCCAGCTTCCCGGAAACCGCCGAATTGATTGAGAACATCCACGGCCCGATAGATGTCATCGATACGTCGGAATTGCGAAAGGCCGAAGGAAGCCTCACCTGCATGAGCATTCTCTTCTAAATCAGTGGAGAGAGGCCGCCGGGGTGCGGGCCCGCGGCGTGCGTACAATACCTCTTAAATAGGCAATTCAATTCACGCCAAATCGCGACCTCTCTCAACGTCCTCCGTTAGAGAGCGCTCCAGAATCCCTCAGCCGCCTATATTCCGCTACCGCTGCCTCGTGTTCCGCGGCGGTTCGAGAAAACTTATGTTTGCCTCCAATCGAAAGCACGTAATAGAAGTAATCCGTTTGAGCGGGATAAAGCGCCGCTTCAAGCGAAGCCCGTCCCGGTGAAGCTATCGGGCCAGGAGGAAGTCCAGGGTACTTATAAGTATTGTAGAGAGAATCGCGGCGGCGATGGCGCGGCTGATTCGGATTGCCGTCGTAGTCTTTTTCCAGCAGCGCCGCATAAATAAAGGTAGGATCGGCTGCAAGAGGCATCCCTTTCTTCAGCCGGTTGTATAGCACGGAAGAAATAAGCGGGCGATCTTCAGGCGACGCGGCTTCCTTTTCAATTATCGAAGCAAGAGTCACGATCTGTTGAACCGTCATTCCCAAAGACGAGGCGCGAGTCGCCCACTCGGATGTAAATACATCATCGAATCGCCTCACCATCATCTTGATCAATTCTTCAGCAGTCGTCTTGCCGCTGTACTGATACGTGTCGGGAAAGAGATAGCCTTCGAGATTCCGGGCCGACGGCGCCCAGTGAGCTATGAGACCGGTATCGTTCATCAGCCTGAGGAAATGATCGCCGGCTCCTCTTCCCGTGCGGGATAACTCCTCGGCTATGTCGAATCGATTGTATCCCTCGGGTATCGTGAACCGCTCGAGCGCTATCTCGCCTCGCTTGATTCTGTCGATGGCCTGGAGCGGTGTAATGGGCGAGGCGAACTTGTAATCTCCGGCTTTTAAATTTCCGCCGCGGCCTGTCGCATACAAATAGACTGCCAGCGCGTATGGATGCTCCACGATTCCGGCCGAAGCGAGCTTCGATGCAATTGCGCGCGTGCTCATTCCCGGCTCTATTGTTACGACGCGATCCTCGGCATTATGGGAAATCGATTTATGGACGCTGCTTCTGACCCAGCCGGCGAACAGCAGCAGGAACAAGCCCGCTGCAATAACGATCGCGCCGAGCGCAGCAAGCTTCGACCTCCCGCGATTGTGCCCGGTGCGCGGATTTAAGCGACTCGAATATTCTGCTGGGGCGGCCGAGGACGAATCGTCGACGGTGAGGTCTGATTCATCCCGTGTCAGTTTTGATTCAGGGTTCTCGATAAAAAATCCCTCAATATAATCATTGCTGCGTATTCGTCGGAGCGCTCGCGCCTTTCTTTGCGCGAGAAGGACCGCTCGATCATCATCTGGTCGGCTTCATAACTAGTCAATCGCTCATCTTCCGTGAACACGGGCAGGGCAAGCTCCGCGCGAAGTCTATCCGCGAATGACAGCGCCCCGCGGGCCGCGTCGCCGATGGTGTTATCCATTCTGAGAGGGAGCCCGACCACGATAGCCTCCGGCTCCAAATCTTCGACAAGCTGTTTCAATCTTGCGATGTCTCTCGACAGATTTGAGCGGCGAATGGTCTCAACCGGACGCACCGTAATCCCTAGAGCGTCCGATATGGCGATTCCGATTCTTTTTGCGCCCAGGTCAAGCGCCAGTGCTCGCATTTGAGGTGAGTATAAGAATGAGGTTGAATCAGTGTCAACGCGGGCAGCTATGACAACTCTATGACTATGGCATTGTGACTGGATCAACGCGCCTACGTTGGGTTTGGTCCACTGGCCGCGTCTCCTCCCAATTGCGGGCGCAGGCTCTACTCGTGCCGCGACTCGCAGCTCGCATAGCGCGCGCTCTTGACTCGCTAAGACCGCTCGTCTCTACTCTGCAAGTCTTAGACTTTGAGTTCTTCCGCTGCTTAGATTTTTTCTACGACGCCGTTGAGGTCCATCAATAGTAACTCCACCTCGAGATCTCGATATTTCTTTCTGATCGCTTTCTCGAGGCTCTGCATCTGAGTTCTATGTTCCTTCGTTTCCTTCTCCCGAGGCTTGCAGCAATTCTCTCCCAAAATCAACTTATATGCTCCACAGTCTCGATGATCCATGACCATTACCTTGTGAATGCCGTGTAGCCTTATTGCCAGACCAAGGTGGTCCCAGAACGTCTTGTTCCATTCAGGATATTTGTCTGTTATTGCACCCAGGGAAGCTCCGGCTAAGATCACATAGTCATAGTTATCGCGTAAACCGCGGCCAACCATGTAATGCACCGTGTAATCAACCAGCCGGTAGTCGATACAGGACAGTAACAGGACATCAGCCTTGCCGTCCCCAAGAGCTGCTCTTGAGCCCGAGGTTAAAGACCAAAGGCCTGCGCCTCCGCCCCATACGAGTGTCTTGAGAAAGTTTCGGCGGTGCAATCCCTGTTGTAGATCAGAACCCGAGGTTATTTCTTTCATAAAGAATTCTCCTGGAGAACTAAGCCGTCTATTTTGAATCTGGACCAGCTCGTCGGGGGATTCGTCTTTCAGCTCGGCGTCTCTTTCTATGCTTTGTTTATCAGGATGTCAAATAAGATCATGAGTAGGATAAGTACGAATCCGCGCTTCCGCGCTCCGCTGCGATCAGTTTGCCGCGTTCTTTTCCTATCTGGGTGCGAGCAGCGCTATGCGCGTCCTATCAAAAACTATACTTGAGGGCGAATTGAATCGTGCGGGCGCGGTTCACGGTGTCGATTGCGGAGCCGAATCCCGGAGCGCCTATCGTTCGAATAGGCGTTCCGAAGTTTGCACGATTCAGCGCGTTGAAGAACTCCGCTCGGAAGCCCAATCGCTGCCGTTCCGTGAATCTGAAATTTTTATTCAACGCCACGTCCCAGTTCAGGAATCCATCCGCGCGAACCGTGTTTCGGCCTACGGCCCCGTCTTGACCGCTGATGAAAAACGACTCGATTTTTGCGGCAGGATCGGCGCTTACTCGCTGCCTGCCGTGACCGTCGAAGAAGGTCAATCCGTCTGTGGTGGAAGGTCGATCGGTCAGATTTCCGTCCAGATTCGCATCGACCGGTACGTTCAGAGTGAAAGGCTGTCCCGTGTGCGCCTGAAAGATCGAAGCCAGTTGCCATCCGCCCAACCATCTGGCCGCTCCCGCGTTTGAATCCACAAAGAACGGCAGATCCCAGACTACCGAAGCCGAGAAGCGATGACGGATGTCGAAGTTCGCACTTGCTCGATCGAGTCTCAGATTTTGGGAGTCCTGGGCAATTATTGGAGCGCCCGCGATCGGAAACACATCCGAGACATCGTCGATTGCATGAGACCACGTGTATGCCGCGGTGAATGTGTAACGATGCGAGTATCGCTTGCGAGCTTCAAGCTGCAGCGAGTGGTAGTTGGACGCGGCCGAGTTCTCGAATATTTGAAACGCCCCGAGCGCCGGCGCCGGACGGTCGCGGCGTAAGCTGGCCGCGTTGTCAGCGGAAACCGTAGGCGTTATTGGAAAGACTACGCCGGGCGCTCCCTGTCCAAGCGCGGTCGCTATCGCGGGCGTGAGGTTGGGCCCGAAGTTCGGCGTCACAAGCCGAGTCAGCTTCGTCCCCTTTGTACCGACATAGGCGATCGAAAATAGATAGTCGTTTGTAATCTGCCGCTCCAGGGTCAAGTGCCATTGTTGAGCGTAAGGCGTGCGAAGGTTCTTGTCGGGCAGCGTGAACGCCAGCCCGCCGCCTTTTTGATTCTGTAATAGCGCCGAACCTATCAACGCGACGAAATCGGCGGGCGTTCCTCCAAACTGATTGAGTGTTCCAGGCGCTATCAAGCTGGCGGTCCTTCCTCTGGAGGTCAGTTGCAGGAACGAAGGATTGTTCAGGCTGAACACGTTGAAGCCGAGAAACTGGGGATCGATATTGATCGGTATCTCGTTGGGAAAGACATTCCGCGACTGACTCACAACGGCGCCGAGTATAGCGTCGTAATAAATTCCGAATCCGCCGCGAACGAAAGTCTTGTTGTCCGATAGCGGGCTCCATGCGAATCCGAGGTGAGGTCCAAAGTTATTCCGGTCGGGCTCGTAAATTCGGTTCCGGCCTCCGAGCACCTGCTGATAGGCCGCAGCCGCGGCATTGAATGCGGCGGTTCGCTCGCCGGTGTCGAAGAATGAAGAGCCCGGCTGAGGAACGTTCTTGAGCGTGATCGCGTCTTCGATCCGGTTGTTAATCTCGCCCGGAACGGTGTTGTACTCGTAGCGAAGACCGGCATCGAAGGTCAGATTCGGCCGAGCCCGCCAATTGTCGTTGACGAAGAAGTCGTATTCGGTGTGGCGCAGACCTATGTGCGAATCGGGAGCGCCGAACGTGATTGTCTGAAAGATCGACGACGGTAAACCAATCGCGGCGAGAGCGACGCCCGGCATCAGGAATTGTCTGCCGTCGACTACAAAAGGTATCGGCGAGCCCGGAGGCGTCGGCCCGCTTTCGAGGAAGTTTCCGGTTACAAGCGCTCCGTTTCCATAGACTACTTGAGGCCTGTAGTTGCGATCCTGAAAGCTGTTCAACTGGACGCGCCGAATATCCGCGCCGAACTTCAACGTATGCACGCCGCGCGTCGACGAGATGGAATCCGCGAACTGAAATGTGTTATTGGCTCGGCCCTGCGGAAACGTGAAAACGTCGATGCCGATTGGGCTGAAAGGCTCGACGAGCAGCCCGCCTATCAAGCCGGTCTGAGAAGTGAAGACGGTTCCTCCGACCTGTGCTCCGGAAGTGCGTTGGAATTCGAGCGGACTCCCCGAGACATCGTTGAACCCGAGCCGCGTTCGCCCATAAGAAAAGCGCGCCTGGTTGAACAGCGAAGGCCGAAGGGGCGTGTCGAAAATTAGCGACAGATTTTGCGAACGGGTATTCGCTTCCGTAGTCGAATTAATTGCCCGGTTGATGCTCGGCAGCAAGCGGTCGTCGTCAGTGAAATTGTATCGCGCGTTGAGCTCACTCGCGTTGAATACTTTCTGCGTGATCTTGAATGAGAAAACGGCTCCGTCGCCATCGGCAGGCAATATCCGCGTGAATGTATTTGGTCCGTAAGGCCCCCGCGGATTGTTTGGGAGCGGATAGAGCGAAAGTATGTTCTGGCCCAAAGGCGTCGCTCCGCCCAGCGCTCCGAAGATCAGGAGCGGCGAAGATTGCGGAAACGGGTGCCTGACACCAAAGCTCTGAGGCGCGGTTCGGTTGAGAACACGGCCCAGGTAAAAACGGAAGTCGCGTTCGTTTGCTGTAGGCGTTGAAAAATGTTGTTCGGTTGATGCGTTCACGTCTTCGCGTTCGAAGCTCGTGAAGAATTGAGTGCGATCTTTAATGATCGGCCCTCCGAACACGAACCCTGCCTGGGTGCGAGTAAAGGGGTCCTTTCCTCCGGACGGCCCGCCGGTTTGAAGCGCCGCCTGTCCTCTCGCCGCAAGCGCCGATCCGACAGACCCGCCCGTGTAGTCAAAGAAGTTGCGCGCATTCAACGCTGAATCGGTAAAGAACCCGTACAACTGTCCGTGAAAAGCCTTGCTGCCTTCCTTCGAGACCGCGTTGACCTGCGATCCGAAGTTCCGGCCGAGCTCGGCGTCCCACAACAATGTAGAAATCTGGAACTCTCTTATCGACTCGATTGCCTGAGGCAGCAAAGCCACGAATCCCTGCCGGCGAACTCCAACATCGGGATCGTTGTTGTCCGAGCCGTCGACGGTGAAGTTATTGGAGCGAGCGCGCTGTCCGTTGACGGAAAACTGCCCGGCCGTGCCGATGCCGTAGCCGACCCCAGGCCCTCGAACTCCCGGCGTGAACGGAGGCGGTGAAACTCCGGGAACCAGCAAGGCATATTCATCAAAGGTCCGCATATCGGTCGTGCCGCCCAGCGGAAGCGCTTCGAGCTGCTGCTCGACGAAATTGCCCTGACGCGCCGCATTGGAGCCGTTAGCAAGCGGGACAACTTCGGTCACGGCCTTCAACGGCGGCGTTGGAGCCGTAGAACCGGCTGTAGTTGCCGATTTCAAGAAGAGCGGCGGTAGTACGACGTTCATCCGGTTGAGTTGTATTCTCACATCCGCGTAGCCGTCGTCGATATAACCGGGCATAGACACGGTTACGCTATAGACTCCGGGAGGAAGAAACGGAAGCTCATAGTAGCCGGCCTGATCGGTTCTTGTTGATCGGATATTGCCGTTGTTGAGGTTGACGAGAGTTACTTTGGCGTTAGCCAACGGCGCGCCGGGCTGGTCGTGCACGTAGCCGCTGATCTGACCCGAGGTTGTTTGCGCGCTTACGCTGAAATCGAGAATGCGCCGCGGCGCCAGGCTGCAAAGAAGAACCGCTATGCTAACGGCGGCCGTGAGCCGAGCCGCCGCTTTGCGTAAACGGTGAGGCATGCGCTACCTCCTTCTTGCTCGCTGGTCTCTTTAATTCCGGCGCCGAAGTCTTGTTCACACTGACGAAGTCGGCAGGTAGAGTGTAAGTCGTGCTGCCGATCCCGCCGTTGCTCGTTTGCGCGCTCACTACCGCCGGGACACCGGGCAGCAGCAGATCGAGTGAGAATCGCCCGTCCGTCAGCGGACCTTTCTGAACGAGGGACGTGCTGTCGTTAAACACGGCTGCGCGCGTGAAGGCGACTCCGTTTATGTAGATGGTCGTCGGATCAGTAAATCCGTTTCCAAATATCTTCATCTTTCCCGTGGGCTTCACCTTTATTCGCTCGAAGGTAGGGCCTATAGGAACGCCCGTCTGATTCGAACCGCCGCTCTCAACTTCCGTGCCGGCGCAGTTCCACACGTTCGTGACGATGTAAAATGAGCCGGCCGGCGCAACCGCCATCGTGGCCTCCAATTGATCCGGTGGAACTGAAGCCCAGCGGTTGGAAACTACAGTCTGAACGGGCGTGATCTCGGATTTGTAAACGTTCACTCGAACAAGCGTGCATGGTCCGGTTATGTCGAGCGCGTCCTGTGGCGTAATATCGGCGGAATCGGCTTCTACTTCTCTTCCCGTCCCGCCTCCAGGCGCGGCGATCAGAGTCGTCGGCGCCGGAATTGGATTTGCGGCGGTGGGCGTCGGTTGGGTCCATCGAAGCCTCACGATTCCGCCGCCCTGAACGGTTGCAATACCCGATGCCGAGTTGCTCGCGGGAATTGGATCAATCGTTCCGCTAGTGACTCTCCCGGATTCGTTTATGGCCGAACCGGATGGCGCGATGACGTTAACAGTGACCGTAACGCTTACGGCGGCGTTTACTTGCAGCGAAGGGAAATTGCATGAAACTGTACCGATGCCGCCGATCGGAGGAACTAAGCACTTGCTGCCGTTTGAAACAACAGCCGCCAGCGTCGTATTCGCCGGAACTGTCGTTATAACCGACACGTCGCTCGCCGCATCGGGTCCGAGATTGGTAACAGTTAACGTGTAGGTAAGCCGTTGGCCTGAAGCGACCGGCTCCGGGCCCGAGACCAGACTGACTACCAGATTAGCCCGCGCGGTGGAACCCGAGACATTCGTGATCTGTGTTGCCGAGTTGTTATTTGGATTGGGATCTGAAAAGTCTCCGCTGACGCTGGCCACGTTCGAAAAAGCCGATCCGATGGGAATATTCGCGATGAGCTTCATGCCGATCGTTATGATGGATGAGGAACCAGGCTGAATGGCCGAAATTCTTCCGGAGATACTTCCTGTCGCTCCCGCCGCCGGTGTCTGCATAGTCCAACCAGGCGCATCGATAGACTGAAATGTCGTGACCGCGCTTGGAAGGTCGTTGAGCACCACAGCAGTCGCGACTTCCGGACCATTGTTAGTGACAATCAGTGTATAGACGATGTCGCTTCCGGGAGGGGCCGGATTAGGCGATCCGATTTTTGTTATGCTGACATCCGCGATGCCTCCAGCGACCGGTGCGTGGACGCGAGCCCCGGCTTCGGCGGTTCTGCCTATCCAGTGAGGTGATGCGACCGATAAAAGTGCGATTACCGGTAAGAAAATCCTAATCTGCTTTTGCATATAATTACGGACCGGCGCAGTAGAATGAGCCCGATCTCCTCTACTCAAGCTGAAGAAGTCCTACAGTGGATCATTACGAGAGCAATCCGTCCCCTGGATTATATGAGCATCGGAAGCCGGAAGCTATCTAAAAGTGGGCGTTGGCGGTAGGTCGGGATTTCTGACCGAGCAATGGGCGTTGTCGAGTCCGATTGAGGCAGTTATATCGGTGAACATTCTTTCATCCTGTTGCTCCTGAGCGCCTACGGATGCCCAAGCGCAATCACGGAGCAGGTAAACGATCCCGGGTTTCCGCCGAGGTTGTGGGCCAGCCCCAGTTTCATGTCCTTGACCTGACGCTCGCCGGCACGTCCCTGAAGCTGGGCGTAAATCTCATAGAGCATGCGCAGCCCGCTGGCGCCGATCGGATGTCCGAATGACTTCAATCCGCCGTCCGTGTTTACCGGGAGATCGCCATTAAGAGTAAAAGAACCCGCATCGATATCCGCCTTGGCCTTGCCGGGCTCAGAGAATCCGAGGTCCTCATAGATAATCATCTCTGTTATCGAGAAGCAGTCATGGACTTCAGCCATGCTAACTTCTCTGCGAGGCTCCTTGATGCCGAGCTGATCGTAGACCTGCTTCGACGCAGCTCTAGTTTCCGGGAAACTCGTAAAATCAAAGTCAGGATCGAGACGACCGGTTCCAGGTCCGACCGCAAGCCCCATCGCCTTGATCGTCACAAAATCCTTCTTGAACTTCGGCGCCAGATCGGTCCGCGTGATTACCGCCGCCGCCGCGCCATCAGTCGTCGGACAACAGTCAAACAGGCCGAGAGGAGATGCGATGATCGGGGCCTTCAAGACCTGCTCAACGCTGATCTCCTTCTGGAAGTGGGCCTTCTTGTTGCGCGCGCCATTGTAGTGGTTCTTCACCGAGATCTTGGCGAGCTCTTCTTTTCCGACACCGTACCGATGGAAGTACCTGGTTGCGGCAAGCGCGAACGCTCCAGGGGCCGTATTGCCCGCGCCGATGACGCTGCTCGCGGAGCCCGGCAGCCCGGAGTAGCCGGAATCCTTGAGTTTCTCGAAACCGACTACCAGAGCCAGATCGTAGGCTCCGGCGGCGACCGCGAACGCCGCGTTGCGCAGCGCGTCCTGTCCAGTCGCGCACATATTCTCAACGCGCGTAACCGGAATATACTGGAGCTTGAGCGGCCGCGTCAGGCTCAGACCCGAGATGCCCGAGGTCAGAGTTCCAACCCATCCGGCTTCGATCTGATCAGGTTCGACGCCGGCATCCTCGAAGGCCTCATAAGCGGCTTCGACAATCAGATCGTCGGCGCTCTTGTCCCAGTGTTCGCCGAACTTCGTGCAGCCCATTCCAATGATTGCAATCCGGTCGCTGAGATTTTTCATAGCGAGTCTCCATCACGCCGCCAAGAATCATGTACCACGATTCACGCAAGTGATATCAGACTGCCGGATTTGACGTCAATCAACACTGCATGATGATTAGGGCCAAACAAGAAAGGGATTGTTATTTCGTCGCCGCATCTCTGTTGCATCGAGTCTCTGTTGTTACATGCGCATCTCAATTGCCTGCATCTTTCTTGTCCTGTTCGCCTCTCTCTTGTCCTCTCTCTTCTCTTCTCTTGTACTGTTCTCTTCTCTTGTCCTTGAAAGGGCTGCCCCGGTATGTCATATATAGCGGGCGGAAACGCGCGGCTTTTCGCGAGCAGCTTTTCCGCCGTATTCCGTCGCTCAATTCTTGTCATTTAGTTATTCTTATCAACCCAGACTGACCGGCAGGTCGGTAATAAAGCCGGCGCGAGGTGGTCAATGGAATCGAAGGTGAATCGCAGAGACTTCGTCAAAACCGCGGTGGGAGCCAGCGCCGCAATCGGCGCTCTAAGCAAAACAGGCAAAGCCAGCGGTAAAATTATCGGATCTAACGATCAAGTCGGCCTCGGTCTGATAGGCGTCGGCGGACGCGGCAGGGATTTGCTGCGCTGGGCCATGGAGACCGGCCAAAAGCCGCTCACGCCCGCGCAGGTCATTGCCGTTTGCGACGTTTACGTCAAGCGCCGCCGGACGGCCGCCGAGCTCGCGAAGTGCGATGCGATCGCCGATTATCGAGAGCTTCTGGAGCGCAAGGACGTCGATGCCGTGATAATAGCCACGCCCGATCACTGGCACGGGAAGATGGCAATCGACGCGATGAATAAGGGCAAGGATGTTTATCTCGAAAAACCCATGACCCACACGCTCGACGAGGCCAGGGCCGTTGTCGAAACCGTGAAGAAGACAAACCGGGTTCTGCAAGTAGGATCGCAGACGACGAGCTCGGATCAATGGTGGAAGGCTCGCAAGGCCATTCAGGACGGAATGATCGGAAAGCTCGTGATGAGTCAGGGTTCCTATCACCGAAACTCAACCGACGGCGAGTGGAACTGGCGCATCGATCCGGCCGCCGGTCCAGACGGCAAAGGCGATGATTTCATTGATTGGAAGGCGTGGCTCGGAAGCGCTCCCGAACGCCGATACGATCCCGATCGATTCTTCAGGTTCAGAAAATACTGGGATTATTCCGGCGGGATCGCTACCGATCTCTTCTATCACGTGTTGGCGCCGATGAATCTCTGTTGGGGTGAGCCTCAGTTCCCGAGCCGTGTCAGCGGAACCGGCGGAATTTACATCTTCAAAGACGAGCGCGAGGTTCCCGACACCTTCACGCTTACCGCGGAGTACCCGCAGGGTCATATGGTGGTTATCAGTTCAACCATGACCAACGACTCGCACATATCAGGGCTGATACGCGGACACGAAGGAACTATCATGATGGTTCCCAACGGAAGGTTCGAGGAAACCGTCAACTTCATCACGGTCACGCCGCAGAGGATCGCAAAGCAAAAATTCAAGGAGAAGTACGGCACTATCGAGATGATGCTTGAATGCGAGCCTCGCGAGTCTCACATGGAGAATTTCATAAAGTGCGTGCGCACTCGCGAAACACCGGTGCTCGACGCGATGACCGGCTATAAGGCCCTGGCACCGATAGCCATGAGCGTCCAATCATACCGTGAAGGACGCGTGCTGTACTTTGATGAGCAGAGACAGAAGGTTGTCGATCACGTGGCAAAGGTTTGATCGAGCGGGTTGCCGCATAAAATTGCGGTCATTTGAACTGACCGAAGCGCTTCATAAGCTGGTAGACGTCAAACGCCGCGCTCACCAGGCCTGCGATCAACCAGACAATCAGCCATACCGGCGAAGTTCCGTATCGCTTATCCATATACCAGCCGATTAGCGCCGGCACCGCTATCATCGTTGGAATCGCCAGCGCCAGCCCTACGCTGGCAAGCGCCTTCCGCCAGCTTGCATCGTCCTCCGCCTTGCCCATACCGCAATCAGACTATATCCAGGTCGTGGGATCAAGCCTCGCCGAGAGATTAAACAAATTTCACTGATGATCATTGATGATCCTGGATGTGCCCGAAATTTGACAGTAATCGCGAGAAGAATGTATCGTCGCTCTGATTGTTTCGCATTCATCGGCAAGACTGTAGGCTTACTCGCTACGGGGCTAATAAATGACAAGAAGCAGAATTATTGTGCTCGTCTGTATCCTGGCGCTGCTTACAGGAGCGTTGGCGTGCAGCAGCAAGGGCCGAACCAGGGGTTCAACGGGCGTCGCGGATCCTCCATTCCGCGGAGCCGTGCCGGAAGACGCTTACGTCACCGACGCTTCGGTCGGCAGTTACGGCGGCACGCTCGTGATGGCTATCCCATCAAATCCGAAGAGTTTTAACCCCATTGTAAGCGTAGAGACTTCCACGGCCTGGGTAATTAACAACGTGGTATTCAAAGCACTTACTGATTACGACAACGAGCAACAAAAGGATATCCCCGGAGTAGCCAAATCCTGGGAAGCTTCGCCTGACGGCCTCGAATGGACCTTTCATCTTCGCAAAGGTCTACTCTGGTCGGATGGCGCGCCCTTCACTGCCGACGACGTGATGTTCACTTTCCAAGTCATGTTCGATCCCAATATTGCGGCGTCCGCGCGCGATTTATTGATTCAATCGGACAAAACTTTGCCGGTCGTCGAGAAGGTCGATGACTACACGATCAGGTTTCGCTTGAAGGAACCAAACGCGCTATTCGTCGCGGCGCTCAACAATGCCTTTCCTCTTCCGAAACACAAATGGGAAAAGGCCTACAAAGACGGGCAGTTCGAACAGACGCTTCAGTTGAACAGCAATCCGGAAGACATCGTTTGCCTTGGGCCATATTGCATTTCAGAGTTCGTGCCCGACCAGCGCGTAGTGCTGGTGCGAAATCCCTACTATTGGAAGGTCGATCAGAAAGGCCAGCGCCTACCTTATATAGATAAGATAATTTTCCTGATCGTGCCGACTTTCGATACGATGGCGCTTAAGTTCGGCAACGGCGATACCGATATGATTCACGATATCAATCCGGACGCCGTGGAAATGATGAAGCGAGGGGAGACCTCCGGAAACTACACGCTGTACGAGCTGCCCGGCTTCAACACGACGTACCTGGTTTTTAACCAGGATACTGGCGTTGATAAAAAAGGGCGTCCTTATGTCGATCCTGTCAAACTCGGCTGGTTTCGAAACAAGAAGTTCAGACAGGCCATCTCGTACGCCATAGATCGCGAAGGGCTGGTGCGCACGACTCTCTTTGGTCATGGCTCTCCCATATACTCGTTCGACCCTCCTGCCAACAAACTCTGGTATTGCGACAACGCGGCCAAATATCCCTATGACCCCGGTAAAGCGCTTGCGCTGTTGAGTGAAATAGGCCTGAATCGAAATGGAAGCGGGCAGTTAGTCGATTCAAACGGACGCGCGGTGGAGTTCAATCTTACGACAAACGCCAGCCGTGCCTCTCGCGTGAACACCGGCACCCTGATTAAGGATGATTTGGCAAAGATCGGCATAGGGGTCAACTTTCAACCGGGCGACTACAATCTGATCGTCGACAAACTCCGCCGCTCCCGCGACTTCGATGCCGTTATCGGATCATGGCAGTCGGGCGTTCCGCCCGATCCCATCGAGGCGAAGAACGTCCTTCTTCCCGGCTCAAATGATTACTATGCATTTCCGAATCAAAAGGCGCCCTCGACCGAATGGGAGAAGAGATTCACCGATTTGATCTCGGTATGCTCGAGCACCATAGACATGAACCTGAGGCGGAAGAGCTACTGCGAGGCGATGGAGATATGGTCGGAGTACTTGCCGGAGATTGACCTCATAGTCGCCAACTACGCCATAGCGGCAAAGAACAACATCGGCAACGTCAAGCCGTCATCGCTTGCGAATTATACTTACTGGAATATAGAGGAGCTATTCTTCAAGAAGTAGAGAGCGAGACGGCAACGCTATAGAAGAGCCTAATAGATGATGTAAAAGAGACTCCGCGTCAAGAGGCTATCTAGCGCGTCAAGAGTCCTATCTAGAAGGCGCGCCCATGCTTCCAGGCAATTCGAGCGGCTGTTCTGCCTCTTCCGCTTTGTAGCTATAGGTTTTAAGCGCTTGAGACCGCGCGGCGCGCTGAGAAATGTCGATAAACCACTTCGGATAAACCCCGATAAGAACGATCACAACCGCCGCAACCGAAAGCGTCCAGTTCAGCACTCGCGAAGGGGCGAGCGGCGTCGTTTCGGTTTCTTCTTCAATGTACATGTGTTTTACAAATCGAAGGTAGTAATACAGCGATACAACCGTCATCACGACAGCGAGAATCGCGAGCCGCGCGAGCCAGGGATTGCCGGTCTCGATTAACCCGCCGAACAGATAAAACTTTCCGATGAAGCCCGCAGTCGGAGGTATGCCGCCCAGCGAGAGCAGAAAAATCGTCATCATTACCGTAAGCCAGGGCGCCTTCTTTATAAGCCCGTTCAGGTCATTGATGTTGTCGCCCGAGATGCCTCTTCGTTTCAGCGCGATAATACAGCCGAAGATTCCGAGGTTCATTATCGTGTAGATAAACAGGTACAACACGACGCCTATATAGCCGGTTTGATTTCCCGCGATCAGTCCCAACAGCGTATAGCCCGCGTGAGAAATTGACGAATAAGCCAGCAGGCGCTTCAGATTATTCTGCGTCAGCGCTCCCAGATTGCCCCACACAATCGTAATTGCCGAAATCACTCCAAGCAGTACCGCCCAGCCGGGAAGGCTGGGAACAGAATCCGCCGCATTACCCGCGATCGTCGCACGCAAATCCGGCAAGCCGTACAGGAAAAGCCGTCCGAACATCGCGAAGCTCGCGGCTTTCACGCCTACCGACATGAACGCCGTAATGGAAGTCGGAGCGCCTTCGTAGGCGTCCGGCGCCCACATATGAAATGGAACCGCCGCGATTTTGAAAAACATTCCCGCCGCCATGAAAACCATAGACAACAGGAGCAGATATCTCATATCCATGACCGATCTTTCGGTCATCGTCTTCACGACGTCTATCTTCAGAACGTTGGGAATGGCCGCCGCGATCTTCGCCAGATTCGTCGAGCCGGTCAGTCCATATACCATCGACATTCCATACAACAACACGCCTGACGAAAACGCGCCGAGCAGGAAATACTTCATAGCGGCTTCATTCGACTTGCGATCGCGTTTCAAATAGCCGACGAGAATATAGACCGAAATCGCCATCAGCTCGAGCGAGATGAAAAGCGAGAGCAGATCAACCGCCGACGCCATGAACATCATTCCGACGACGGAAAAGAGAATCAGGGAGTAGTACTCGCCGTGCTGCTCGCCTTCTTCGTCCAGATATTTGATCGATAATATGATCGAGATCGCGGCGCCGATCAGGAACATCAGCTTGAATACAACCGCATAGTCGTCCACGAGGATCATCTCAAAGAAACCGACTCGCGCGCTCTGATTGTTGACCAGGTTCGGATAAAGAATGCCAAGCGATACGAGCGAGAGGCCGACACCCGATAGAGAGACCCAGGCTACAACTTTCTTGAGCGCGCGGGGCAGCATCACGTCAAGAACCAGGGCGGCGCAACCGAATACCGTCAGTATGACTTCCGGCATTATCAACTGCACGGTCTCGCGCGAGATGATCTGAAAATCCGAAGTTTGTTGTAGAAGTGCTAGCATCGTCTATTTAACTCTTCGTGGTCACGTTGCTCAAAGGATTCAACAGTGCGCAGTCTATTTTGCCCGAGCATCAGGCTCCGATGATTGTGAATGGGCCGGCGCCGTCGGTTCCGACGGAACACTTTCGGCGAGATTGCGCTCGGCTGAAGGCCCAACGCGGAAATAGTCCGGCTGCACGAGGCCGACAACCGTATTGGTCTGCGGCCTCACATACGACAGCACCGGATCGGGATACACTCCTATCCAGAAGATCAAAAAGATCAGCGGCGCGAACTGCCAGAGCTCTCTTCTGTCCAGATCCTTCAGCTTCTCATTCGCGGGGTTGGTAACCGGGCCGAAGAATACCCGCTGATAGAGCCAGAGCATATACGCCGCGCCGAGTATTACACCCGTCGTCGCAAGCACGCCCCACAGGACTCGCGCTTCGAACGCACCTCGAAGCGTCAGAAATTCGCCGATAAAGTTGTTCGTCAGCGGCAGACCCAAAGAAGACAGGGTCACTATAAGAAAAATAGTAGAAAAGATAGGCATCACACTCGCAAGGCCGCCGAACTCGGCGATCTCGTAGGTATGCCGCCGCTCGTATAAGATGCCCGCAAGCAGGAACAGCGCGCCCGTGGATATGCCGTGATTGATCATCTGCATTACCGCGCCGTTAATCCCGCTCGGGTTTAACGCGAACAACCCCAGCATGACAAATCCCAGGTGGGATACCGACGAGTACGCTATCAACTTCTTAACGTCCTTTTGCGCCATGGCGACTAACGCGCCGTAAATAATCCCGATGATTGAAAGCGTTATCATCACCTTTCGCACGGACGGATCGGCCGCCGCATCCGGAAAGATCGGCAATGAAAAACGCATGAACCCATAGGTACCCATCTTCAGCAGCACGCCTGCCAGGATGACCGAACCGGCCGTCGGCGCGTCGTAGTGCGCATCCGGAAGCCAGGTGTGAAACGGAAACATCGGAACCTTGATCGCAAACGAAAGAGCGAATCCGATAAAAAGCCAGATTACAAGCGACAGGCCGAAGACCGCTTTTATGTGAGGCCCAATCGAAGTAAGCGCGGTAATGTTGAACGTGCTGCTAACATATCCGGAGGGCAAATTGCGGTCGTCAACCCGGCGCATCGCGTCGAGCGCTAGATTGAGCATTCGATCGTTGACCTGTCCCGTTTCCTGGCTGACAGCGATTTGGCGGGCGGTCGCTTCTACCTGAGGCCGTTGCGCGCGAACCACGTCCGGAAAAATAAAATAGAGCTTCAGCACCGCCAGCAGCATCACCACCGAGCCGACCAGCGTATACAGAAAGAATTTAATCGCCGAATAAAGCCGATTTTTGCCGCCCCATATCCCAATAAGGAAATACATCGGGACGAGCATCACTTCCCAGAATATGAAGAACAGAAAAAGATCGGCCGAAACAAATGCTCCGAGCATGCCGCTCTGAAGCAGCAGCAGCACTACGTAGTACTCTTTTTCGCGGCCTTTCTCGCGTATATACGACCACGAGCACACCACCGATATGACGCCGAGCAGCGTCGTCAGCATAATCAGGACAAGCGCGAGTCCATCGATTCCAAGTGTGTACCTCGCTCCAATCAGCGGAATCCAATCGTGGTCCTCGATAAATTGAAGCCCGGCCAATGCGCGATCGTATCCCGGTCCGCCTCGTATCAACCCGCCCATCGAAAACAGACCCGTCACTAGCGGAATCGAAACGAGAAAACAGATAACGATCCAGACGTTGGCGAACCAACGGATGCGATCGTTTTTCTCTCTGTTGAAGAAGAGGATTATTAGCGATCCAATAGCAGGCAGCCACGTCACCCACGAAAGAATCCCGATCCCGAAGATCTCCGCATGCCCAGGCATAATTTAATCAGTCTCCTCGATCAGTTCATCAAACGGCCTTCGATTTATTTGAGGCCGAAAAAATCGTATCGCGATGCAGCTCATTTTCCAGTCGCCGCTCTGTACAACCCCCTGACCAACTCCAGGAGCGCGGAGCGCTCATATAAGAACAGACACAAAAACAAACCTACCGTGAACAGGAGCGCGTAGTTTTGCCAGAATCCCGTCTGCACGGCCCGCAGCGCGATAGATCCGAAGCGCGCTCCCCATCCACTCGCATTCACCAGCCCATCAACTACGTACTTGTCCCAGGCGCCGGATATCGTCGCCGCAAGCCGCGTCAGCCAACTGCTTCCGTTCACGCCTCCGTCCACCGCCAGAGCATCAACCCGCCACAAGCCGCGATTGAATTCCTTGCCGGCCTCGACGGCTTTCACATCCAGCAGGTAGTCCCAGTACCACTTGTTAAAACTGAGGGTGTAAAGCGGGCGCAGCCGCTCGGCCCATATCCGAGGTAGATCGGGATTCTTCAGGTAGAAGAAGCGGCCCAGCATGATCCCGCCAATCGCTATTCCAAGCGACAAAATCATCAGCAGGTATTCAGAGCCGCTCACGGCTTCGGCTTCTGCGGCGTGATTCGCGCCTTCGGCCGGCACAGCCGCGGCGGTACTCGATTCCGAATGCTGATGAGCCGAAGCCGAGCCGACAGTCGCTTCGGCGGAATGCAAGTGATGCACGTCGTCGATAACAGGCTCGAGCCATCGCTCGAATATATTAATGTTTGCGTGACTCCCAACAAGCGCCGGAAACGCGCGCGGTATTCCGATCAATCCGATAAACACCGAGAACACGGCCAGCACGATCAGCGGTGTAGTCATGCTCCTGGGCGACTCATGCGGCTCGACAGTACCGTGTCCGGAGCCGTGCGACGAATCGTGATGATCTCCATCTCCATGTGCTTTTCTAAAGCGTTCTTCGCCCCAGAAAGTCAAAGCCATCAGGCGCGTCATATAGAAAGCGGTCATTCCGGCCGTTATGAATCCCACAATCCAAAGCAGCTTTCCGCCCGCGAAAATGCCCGTCGAAAACGATCTCCAGAGGATCTCATCCTTTGACCAGAAACCCGCAAATGGAATGATCCCGCAGATGGCAAGCCAGCCCGCAAGCATGGTCTTGTAGGTAGTCGGCATATACTTAGCCAACCCGCCCATCTTCGGCATCTCCTGTTCGTGATGCATTCCGTGTATTACCGATCCCGAACCAAGGAAGAGAAGCGCCTTGAAAAATGCATGCGTGAAGACGTGAAAGATCGCGGCGATAAATGCTCCGACTCCGGCCCCGAGAAACATGTAGCCGAGCTGCGAAACCGTGGAGTACGCGAGAACTTTTTTGATATCGGTTTGGGTTATTCCAATGGTCGCCGCGACAAATGCCGTCAGGCATCCGATCAGCGCGACTATCAGCATCATCGTAACCGAGCGCTGAAAAATGAAATTCGTTCGCGTGACCATGAACACACCGGCGGTCACCATCGTAGCGGCGTGAATCAGCGCCGAAACCGGGGTTGGGCCGGCCATAGCGTCCGGCAGCCAGATATACAGCGGTATCTGCGCGCTCTTTCCCGTAGCTCCGATGAACAGCCCCAGCGCCAGCCAGCTCATCAATCCGAATTGCCAGAGCCCTTCGATCGGATACGCCCCGGCCAGCTCCCGGACTTTTGTAAATTCCAGCGATCCAAAAACAGCGAACACTCCCATTATGGCGAGCGCGAATCCGAAGTCTCCGATCCTGTTTACTATGAATGCTTTTTTGGAGGCGTCTCCGGCTTCCTTACGATCAAAGTAGTAGCCGATCAACAGGTAAGAGCAGAGCCCGACCCCTTCCCAGCCTATGAACATAATAAGGAAATTCGAGCCCATCACGAGCAGAAGCATCATGAACATAAACAGGTTCAAATAGGAAAAGAACCTGTAGTAGCCCTTATCGCCTTGCATGTAGCCGGTAGCAAATACGTGGATCAGGAAGCCGACGAACGTGACTACAAACATCATCACCAGCGAGAGCTGGTCGATTTGATACCCCCACGTGATCTTGAACTCGGCAAGGGCGCCCGCCGAGCGGCCAAGCGTCTGGTGAGCGAGACCGCCGGGAAGCCACGTGAACAGGGTCGTCAGATAGGGAGCATTGTTATGCTCCGCCGCGTAGCTCCACCCGTACTCGTAGAAAGCGCCGAGCGTAATCACAAGCGAAATGAATACCGAGGCGCACGCAACCAACTTCACCACGCCTTCGCCAAGCTTCAATCGGCGGCCAAGCAGGAAGTTGATCGCGAATCCTATCAGGGGCGAAAGAGGAATCAGCCAGACAAGTTTGAGCATAGATAAATTAGCAGTCAGCGGTGAGCTATCAGCGGCCAGCCCTCATTTATCGCTCGGCGAGGCCTTACGTAAAGCAATGCCTTACCACTTGAGCAGGTCTATTTCGTCTACCGCGATGGTCTCGCGGTTGCGGAAGAGCGAGATCACAATGCCGAGGCCGACCGCCGCCTCCGCGGCCGCGACAACGATTATGAAAATCGTGAACACGGGACCCGCGATCGGGTTCACCATGATGCCTCGCTGCCTCAGCACCAGCTCGTTTGCTTGAAGATAACGTGAGAACGCAATCAGATTGATGTTAACCGCGTTCAAGATCAGCTCGATCGACATGAAAATGATGATGATGTTGCGTCGCGACAGGACGCCGGCCACTCCAATGATGAAGAGCAGAAAGCTCAACATCATGAAATTCACGAGATTCGGCTCGAACCGCTTCAGATAATCCTGCATGCGCTGAAAAAATCCGCCGCCGCCTGCCTGCATTATCAGCGCGAAGATCGAGTTGACCGCGAAGATTGCCAGAGCGTTCACCTTTCCTCCATTACTCGTAAAGCTTCTCCTGCTTGGAGCCGCGGGCGAGCATCACCGCTCCGACCATCGCGACAAGCAGCAGCACGGAAGCTATCTCGAACGGCAGGGCCGCTTCGCGATATAGAGCAGAGCCGACCTTCTGAGTATCTTCGGATACGCCGCCGGCGCCCTGTCCCGTAGCTGTTCCCCTGTCGGCGGATGTCTGAGTCGGGGCCGTGGCGTCCGGCGATTGAAACCCGCTTTGAGCCGGCCTCATCGCCGCGATGAATGCGAAAGCCAGTAACATAGCTATGACGTATACCGCTTTGGTCTGTCCCGTGTACAACCTGACCCTGGACTCTTCCTCGGCGCGGGTTTGCACTAGCATTATCACGAACAGAAACAAGACCATAACCCCGCCTACATAGACGAGGATTTGCACGCCGGCCACAAACTCGGCTCGCAAGAGGATGAAGATCAGCGCAACGTTCACGAGCGCCGAAATCAGGAAGAGCGCCGAATGCACCGCGATTCGCGCGGAGATAACAAAGACGCCCATGATCAAAGTCATGAACGCCAGCACATAAAACAACACTGCTTCCCATCCGTGTAGTTGCATATTAGCTATTAGCTTTCAGCGGTCCGCACTTGGCGTTCAAAGCTCGGCGCTCGACTTTCATTTTGAATATCTGACGTAGTCGATCCCCTTTTCGAGCATCTCGCGATCCCACCGAAAACCGGAGCGATGATAGACCGCAAGCTCGAAACTCTGGGTCAATTCAAGGCAATCCGTCGGACACGCTTCCGAACACAAATTGCAGAACATGCATCGCGAGGTGTCGAAGATAAAAGTGGTCAGCACTTTTTTCTTGTTGACCTTCTCACCTTCACGAACTTCGCGGCGTATGGAACCCACCTCGATGCAATCCACCGGACACGCCAGCGCGCAAAGATCGCAAGCGATGCAGAGCGTCTGCCCTGATTCGGGATCGAGGTTCAAGCGCGGCGCCCCTCTGAATCGCTCGGATACGCGCGCCGCCTCGAGCGGATACTGTTCAGTATAGATGGCCTGATTGGGATTGCCGCCGTCGCGCTTTTCGTAAAGCGCCCGCCAGTTGTAGCTGAACGTCAGAAACAGTCCCTTGAACAGATCAAACAGCAAGAGCCGCTTGATTACCTCTCCAAGCGTCCTCCTGTCTGCTGTTGATTTAACTCGTGGCATAAAAATCACCCACTTGTAAGAAGCCGGAAATCAATAAACCTTTTTCGCCATCTTCTAAGCCTGCGCTGGATACCCCGCGCCAGGCCTAAGATGCGCCTTCGCCCGCCGCTTGCGGCTCCGCGTGCTTTTGCAGCCGCTTGGCTCTCAGCTTTATTTGTAGCTGTCGCTGCGCGTGCAAATTGAAATCCCGTGTCCTGCGATTAATGGCCGCAAGGACGAGCCAGATAATCGGAATAGTTATGACAAAACCGGTAACAACAAAATAGATTATGCCGCTCCATCTGGTTGGAGCCAATCGATCCCTCAGCCCCAGTTGCATCAGCCCGAACACCCCGCCTCTGGACTTGGGCAAAGCGAGCACGTACCAGATGCCTGTCAACACGATGTTGGCAAGTCCCGCGGGTATCATCCATTTCCAACCGAGATCCATGAGCTGGTCATATCGGTATCGCGGCCAGGTCCATCTGAACCACATATAGAGATAGATCAGGACCATAACTTTTGCGGCGAATATCACGATGCTGACCACCACGAAAAGCGTCTGATTCTTGATCAAACCCAGACCCGGGAAAGACCAGCCGCCGAGAAAGAGCGTGACCGCGATAGCCGATGTCACCAGCATCGACGTGTACTCGGCCATGAAGAAAAGCGCCCATCGAAAACCGGAATACTCGGTGTGATAACCGGCCACCAGCTCGGATTCCGCCTCCGGCAAATCAAATGGTGCGCGATTGGTTTCGCCCAACGCGCAAACCAAATAGATAATGAACCCGATGGGTTGGAAAAACACGTACCAGACGCCGTCCGCCTGTTGAGCCTCGATGATGCCCGACATCGAAAGGGTCCGAGCAAACATCAATGCTCCAATTATCGAGAGGCCCATGCCGATCTCGTAGCTGATCATCTGCGCCGACGATCGAAGCGCTCCCAACAGCGAGTACTTCGAGTTCGAAGCCCACCCCGCCAGCACAAGCCCGAGAACACCGACCGAAGAGACCGCCAGGATGAACAGGAGTCCAATATTGACGTTAGCTATCGTGGCCCACGCCGCGCCCCAGGGAATCACCGCAAGCACTACAAGCGCCGCCACGACGGAGATGATAGGAGCGATCTGAAAGACCGTCTTGTCCGCCTTCAACGGAATAATGTCTTCTTTGAGCAGGAGCTTTAATCCGTCCGCGGCCGGCTGCAGCAGACCCCAGGGCCCGACCCGCATCGGTCCAAGTCTCGCCTGCATGAACGCGGATACTTTGCGCTCGAGGTAAACCAGATAGGCTACGAGGGTCAGCACAATAAAGAGGACTATAAGAATCTGAATCAGCGGCCAGACCACAAATTCAGCCCAAAAAGCGTTGCCGCGCGGCTCTTTCGTCCACCGCAGCACCCACTCCGGCGCTACCAGCATCAATGTTGTGAGAGTCCCCAGCATCTCTTATCGATGACGAAGCAATGAGTAGCGAAAGCCGGTGAATCGGCTCGTTTCACTGCTCACTGTTCGACGTCACTCTTCTCCTATCTGTCTACTTCGCCAAGCACTATGTCTATCGTACCGATAAGCGCCACGACATCCGCGACCAGATGCCCGATAGAAAGCCGTCTCAGCGATTGCAAATTGATGAAGGCCGGCGGCCTTATTCGCATCCGATAAGGCTTGGTCGTACCGTCGCTGACCAGATAGACGCCTATTTCACCTTTTGGCGCCTCGATCCCAAAGTAGACCTCTCCTACAGGAGGCTTTATCACCTTCGGCACCTTCGCCATCACCGGACCTTCCGGCAATCCGTCCAGAGCCTGCTCTATAATAATGATCGACTGCCGAATTTCGGCCATTCGCACGAGGTAGCGATCATACGTGTCGCCGTTCTCGCCGATCGGAATTTCGAAGTCAAACTCGGGATAGACCGAATACGGCTGCGCCCTTCTGAGATCGTACTTTACTCCCGAGCCGCGCAGCACCGGGCCCGTAAGGCTCAGGTTGATGGCCTCATCGGCCGGCAGAACTCCGATTCCAACGGTTCGGCTCAGCCAAATCCGATTGGCGTTCAGCAGCGTTTCATACTCATCGATGCGGCCCGGCAGGATTTTCAGGAAATCGCGGACGCGTTTTTCGAACTCCGGATACGCATCCCACCACAGGCCGCCGATTCTAAAGGCGTGAGCCGTCAGCCGCGCTCCGATAAAATCTTCGAATATCTTTAATATTTCTTCCCGTTCGCGAAACGCGTATAGAAGAACGGTAACGGCGCCGATATCGATCGCGTGAGTACCAAGCCAGAGCAGGTGAGAAGCGATTCGCTGGAGCTCGGTCAGAGCGACTCGCAGGTATTCAGCTCGACGCGGGACTTCGATGCCAAGCAGTTTTTCGACGCCGCCCACATAACAGAGATCGTTTGATACCGCCGCGACATAGTCGAGCCGATCCCAATAAGGCGTGATCATCGCATAGGTATCGTGCTCGGCGATCTTCTCGACTCCGCGATGGAGATAACCGATATCGCAGTCGAGGTCTTTTACTGTCTCGCCGTCAAGCTTCAGGATCACCCGCAGCACTCCGTGAGTGGACGGATGCTGAGGGCCCATATTGATGACCATCTCTTCGGCGTCGAAGAGCGTGCCCGGTGTGATATCTACCCCTTGCTCCCGCATACATCACAGGCTAAGGCCTGCGCTACTTCCTTTCTCCATATTTAACATCGATCAGCGATGTGTCGTAGTCGATTTCGCGATATTCAATATGCTTGTCGGTCCACTCGTTGTCGCGATATTCGATCGGATACTCCTTACGCAGGGGGTGCCCCGGCCAATCCTCGGGCAGCAAAATTCTGCGCAGATCGGGATGGCCGCTGAACTTCACTCCGAACATATCGAAGACCTCGCGCTCCATCCAGTTGGCGCCGATCCAGATGTGAGATACCGTAGGGCACTCGTCGCCATCCGCGAGCGATACTTTTATCCTGATTCGCCGGTTATTGGGAACCGAATAAAGGAACAGCACAACCTCAAACTCTTGACCGGCTCGCTCAGGCCAGTGAGTGGCGGTCAGATCGGTGCACATGTCGAATTGAGCGTCGCCGTCGTCGTGAAGGAATCGACACATTTCGACATAACGATCTTTGGCGACGCGCAGGATCTGTTGGCCGAGCGTCTCAACGGCTTCGGTTATGGCTCCGCCGAAAATCTCTTTGATTCGGTCGATGAACGGATCGGCGGTTATATTGAATGTGATCGAGGGTTTTTTGGCCGGAGGCGCTTTGGGCGTCGCGGGTTTGTCGACGGGAGCGGCTCGCGGCGGTGCGGGTTTTTGAGCGGATGCGTCTGGCTTAGCAGCCTCTGAAGGCGTGGGCTTCTCTGATTTTTGCGGCTCTTCGCCGCCCTCCGGAGGCGTTGCTTTCTCTTCGTCTGACATAGTGACTCAAGCCAAGAGCATCGAGCGCTTCAAGACGGCAAAATATCCGATTGCTCAGCTTTTGATAGCTCGCGGGTGCTGCTACAGCAAGTCTAACTGGCCAAACCGAAATCCCTAGATCAATTGGAAATGCAAAGGAGAGCTTTTAGCACAGCGCCGAAAATATTGTCAAACACAGGCGTATGGTAAGATCACGGAATGACTCCGGAATCGTTAAAGAAGCTGCTGCTCGACATACGCGAGCAAAGAGTCGACCTCGATGAGGCAATGAGCCGACTAACCGACCTGCCGTACGAGAATCTTACATATGCGCGGGTCGACCATCATCGAGAGCTGCGAAACGGATTTCCAGAAGTGGTCATGGGCCAGGGTAAAAGCCAGGAACAGGTCGGAGAAATCGCCGCACGGATCCTGGCCAGCGGCTCTAACCTCATCGTCACCAGGGTCGGAGAAGAGTGCTTCCACAGAATCAAAACAACCGCCGAGTACGCTGAGTTTCATCGCGAAGCCCGAATGATAACGGCGGTCCAGGATCGGACGGAACGCGGCGAAGGCCCTATAGCCGTGGTTTCGGCGGGAACTTCCGACATCCCCGTAGCCGAAGAAGCCGCCGTTACGGCAACCGCGATGGGCAATTCAGTAATTCGTATCTATGACGTCGGCGTTGCCGGAATACACCGCTTGCTTGACGCAAGAGGAGAGCTGAGATCGGCTCGTGCAATAGTAGTCGTCGCCGGTATGGAAGGCGCGCTTCCATCGGTTGTCGGAGGATTAGTCGCCGTTCCAGTCATAGCCGTTCCCACCAGCATCGGCTACGGGGCCTCCTTTGGGGGCCTGGCCGCGCTGCTCGGGATGCTGAATTCGTGCGCTTCGAATGTTACAGTCGTCAACATAGACAACGGGTTCGGAGCAGGTTTCGTGGCGAGTCTCATAAACAGGAAAAGATAGCGATTAGCTTTTGGCGGTGAGCGCTCAGCAATCAGCGATTAGCTTTCGGCGGTGAGCGCTCAGCGATCAGCTTTTAGAATCTGGGCGCCACCGAAAGACACCGGCTATTGGAGTTTAGATTTCACAAGATCGCTGAGCGCCTTGCCATCAACCGTCTTACCCGAAAGACGGCTCCTCGCCCCTTTAATTACAGAGCCCATCTCTTTCATTGAAGACGCACCGCTCTCTGCTATCTCTTCGTTGACAGCCTTATTCATATCTTCTTCCGTGGCGGCCGCGGGTAAATAGGTTTCGATTAGACGGGCTTCATTCTCTTCCTTGAGCGCGAGTTCTTCGCGATTTCCGGCCTTGTACTGCTCCGCGGCATCGCGACGCTGCTTCAACAAGGTGTTGAGCACCTTGGTCGCCTCCAAATCATCCACTGGACCAGGAAGCTCCGTTTCGCGCAGCTTGAGCGCGGTCTTTATCATTCTCAAGGCGCTCAGGCGCTCTGCTTCTTTCGCCTTCATCGCCTCTGTTAAGTCGCGGTTTATCTGATCAACAATACTCATAATGGGTGTGAAGCGGCGGGCGCCTTGAACAGGTGTCAGGCGCCGGGTGTCAGGCGCCAGGGAGAAAACCTTAGACTCTATTCAATGCTGATCCGTGACTGCCGCCTGGATTGGAGGTGGGTGTCAGCACGAAGCAGGATAGAAGACCGTACACACACCGGTCTATCTGAAACCTGGCGCCCTGACGCCTGCCGCCTATTTCTCCTTCTTCTTTTCCTCTTCCTGCTCGAGCTTATAGAAGTCGAGCATAACATCGCTTTTGGCTTTGAGATCGCGCTCCAGCCGAGTGAGAGCCACGCGTACGACGTCGCGGTGGTGAACCCGGCTCCGGCTTGGAACCTTGCTGACCTGTAGCCAGATCCTGTGCACGAGGCTTACATCTTCCTCGGTCAGGATAGGTGCATGCGCTCCTAGATAATAGGTCTGTCCCTTACCGTCCGGTCCGACGATTTTGAATCGGACCTGACGGCGAGGCTTTTCTGGAAGCCTCTCCCAGGCCCGGCCCATCGAGCGCGCTTGTTCTTCGGTCGTCATCTTCGCCGACGTACCCGCTACGATCTGTTCCACATCGAGCAACTGCGACGTATGGGCCACCGCGTCGAAGATGTTGGACGCCGGCACGACTAGCAGCTCTACAGGCTTGCCGTGTTTCTCCGCCAGCGCGACGACATTCGTGAAAAGGCGCTGTTCGTATGTAGTGAACAAATTCTCCTCGTACAGATCGCGCTCCGCGCCGTCGTGGCTGGTCACGACGCGTGTCGTCATTGCTACGATGTCCTTCTCTTCGGTGTTTGTAGAATCCAGAACGTAGCCCAGATGAGAAAGAGTGTTGTAATCGCGAACCGCTACCAGGACGCCTCCGGGTCTGGCGCCGACCATCGAAAGGCTGACGGTTTCGCTTTGCTGCAGTTGAAAGCGATCAAGGTTCGCCGCGGTAAGATCCAGCTTCTTCCGATTGAGGCGTTCCGAAATCGTGAACAGCGTGAAGAAAACGGCGGTGAACACGATCCCGGAGATTGTCGCCACCTTTTTTGTAAGCAAATTGGTGAGCGCAAGCGATAGCAGGACCAAGGAGATCGTGAACAACCCCATCGGTACTTCTATTTTGCCAAACCGCAGGTTCAGCGGCACTTTCCACTCGCGGCCCTCGGGACGCTTGAACCGAAGCCATGTCGTGGCAAAGGCGTTGAACGTGAAGCTCCAGATAACTCCAAAAGCATAAGCCTCGGCGAGCGTAACCGTATCGCCGCGCGAAGCGATGATGGTGACGATCTGAAGCACCGCTATCAAATTGATCATTCGATAAGTGGTTCCGAAGCGTTTCTGAGGCGCGCGAAACCAGTCGGTCAACACGCCGTCTTCGGATACCCGGTTCAGAACTCCATTCGACCCGATAATGGATGTGTTGACCGCGCCCGACAGCATCAGAAATCCGACGATCACAACGAATCCCTGGAACAACAGCTTCAACGGATCGGGCCCAACGAAGTTAATCGCAAGTCCGCTTATCAGGTTGTTGACGAACTTCGGCCGCTCGGTATCCGGAATAATGGCAACCGCGAAGAATGAAACCAATGAAGTAAAGAGCAGCGAATATATGAAGATGACCCAACCGGCTTTCTTGAGATTCTTCAGCTTCGGATGCTCGAGTTCTCGGTTCACCTGAGCGAGGGTTTCCTCGCCGCTCATCGCGAGGATCGAATGGCCGAACGCCATGAGTAGTCCTATTATCGCGATGAAGCCGGGAGCGTTCTCGGCTATGCGGTAGCGGTCTCCCTGGGGTTGAAACCATTTCCATGGTTTGAGCCATCCCAGGGCTTCAGGAGCAAAGTTCAGGGTCTCCGTAGACGGCAGCGGCGGAACATGGCCTCCGCGGCGAATCAGCGTGAGACAGCTCCAGCCGATCAATATCACGACCATTACGGTCGCTATGTACATTATGCGCATCGCATCGTCGCTGGATTCGTGGATGCCTTTGATATTGCGCCGCCAGAAATAAATGGTCACAAGAATCGCAAGCGCGCCGGCGAGATGATTGATCGTATCCTGAGGCGGGCTCCAATCAACTCCGAAATACTTCAGCGTGGTGTCCGCGAGGCCAACGATATATTGGCCGGCGGATACTCCGGAGATGGGACCGGTGAGAATAAAATCAAAGATCAGCGCTGAAACGCTGATCTTTGCCATGGTTCCGCCCATGGCTTCCTTGACGACTCGGTAGACGCCTCCGCGAGTGAACATCGCGGATGATTCGATGTAGAGAGCTCTAACGGCGTAGCTGAAGAGCATCACGCCGAGAATGAACCACGGAGCCGATTTTCCTACGAACTGTTCGGTGGGGCCGCCGACATAAAAGGCCGAAGAGCCAAGGTCGTTCAGGACTATTGCGGCTGCTCTCCAAAAGGAAATAAAAGAGAGCATCACGGTCGTAGCGACCACAACGCGAATTCGACCGGACGGCGCTTTCGGCTTGTCCGTCTCAGTGTTCTGCACTAACCCACCTCACAAAATGAACTCGCTTATGGCTGGACGAGCGGTATTCACGGCCGTCTTTGCGCCGGATCGAATACGGAGCGAGGCTCGCTCGGATGACCGCATTCCCCGAGGAAAGGTGATCAAGAGGCGCTTGTGTGAAATCGGAGCCATCGGCAGGCAGGTGACGCGGTGAGGCATAGCCGTCTGACAATCGCAATGCGCTCCATGGAACTACTGCTTTTCGCGTGGGAACCTGTGACCCCATTAAATTCAAGCGAATAGCATACGCTGGTTCACTGCCATGTCAAGCAAGCGGCGAGGAACAAAAAAGAAGGCTGGGCGGTCGTCGTATTTGGGCCTTAGAGTGTTCGCTGTGAATCACGCACGTTGCCAGCGTCGCGAGAAACCAATTTCCCCAGTCAGATCCCCCGGCCTGAATAAACCCAACAAATTGAATTCGGCTGCTTTAAGATAGCTACCGCAGTTGAACTGCTGCCCCTGCCTCCTTATTGAATATCAGAAAGATTAGTTTCAACGAGATCTATTACGGCTCCAGCGGAGCGCTCAATCTTGTATCGCTAACAAGAACGCCGCCGCGTTCTCCAGGGATGACTGAGCCAAATCGCTCCGAAAAAACCGGCGGCAGCGGACGAGCATTCTCAGGGGCGAGCCACAATCTGAGGAGATGGCGTTTGCGCTCCGGATCGGGCCAATCCTCGAAGGCAGTGCGATCGTGCAGAATCGTGTGATTGTGCACGATCT
>Ga0066687_10000016_pt1 | contig 52390 bp, 45 predicted proteins | sample GraSoiAngelo_136_FD_65630 | JGI IMG/M metagenome (GOLD analysis project Ga0066687, IMG submission 65630) | Grasslands soil microbial communities from the Angelo Coastal Reserve, California, USA - 14_0929_09_20cm | ecosystem: Environmental > Terrestrial > Soil > Grasslands | place: USA... | reverse complement strand
TGAATTGACCTACGCTCTAATTTGGGCGGCTCTGACTCCCCTCATCGTCTGGATGGCCCAGCGGTTTCGGCTCGAACGCGGGCGCATCAGCAGCAATCTGCTGATTCATATTTTTTGCGGCCTCTTTATCGGCGTCGCCACCCGAATGGTTCACGACCTCGTCTTTTATTATTTGATCTATGACTCGAACAGACCGCTGAGCCTGATGTGGCTTCTTCAAAACGCATTTCTGATATTCGACTATGGCGCAATGAGCTACTGGCTCATTCTCGTGATCGTATACGCGCTTGAATCATCGCAGCGGTCACAGCAGATAGAGCTTCGAGCCTCTCGGCTTCAGGCGCAGCTCGCGCAATCGCAGCTACAAGCGCTCAAGATGCAATTGCATCCTCACTTCTTGTTCAACACTCTGAATTCGATCTCCGCGCTCATGAATAAAAACACAAGCGCCGCCGACACGATGATAGCCAGGCTCGGCGACTTTCTTAGACTGACGCTGGAAAATTCGGGCAAACAGGAAGTCTCGCTTTACGAAGAGCTCCAGTTTCTCAAGTGTTATCTCGAAATCGAGCGCATAAGATTTCAGGATCGAATGTCGGTGAAGATGGATATCGAGGCCGAAACTCTCGAGGCGCGACTCCCCAACCTGATTCTCCAACCGATAGTCGAGAACGCAATATGCCACGGGCTGCAACCTCAGGATATGCCGGGACAGATCGAGATAGAGTCAAAGCGACTGAACGGCCATCTGCGTGTGGCTATTACGGACAACGGTCCTGGATTGTCTTCAAAAGAGGGTTCCGATTCATTAGCCAGAAGAGGAGTCGGCCTGACGAACACCGAGGCAAGGCTGCGGCAGTTCTACGGTCATGACTATCGCTTTGAATTGAAGAATGGCAAGGAGGCCGGCCTCACGGTAACCATCGAAATCCCCTTCAAGATTGAATGAAACCAGGGACCAAATCCGAGCGTTAGAGGCCCATAGGAGAAGTCTATGTCGGATTCCGTCCAGATACGCGCCCTCATAGTGGACGATGAGGAGCTTGCTCGAGAGAGAGTTCGTGACATGCTTCACGGCGATCCGGAGATCGAAGTCATAGGTGAATGTTCCAACGGCAAAGAAGCCCTCGAAGCGGTAAAAAAGAAATCACCCGATCTGATATTCCTCGACATACAAATGCCCGGCAAGAACGGCCTCGACGTGGTAGACCTGTTGCCGCCCGACCGCATGCCGGCAGTCATCTTCATAACCGCGTATGACCAATACGCTGTTCGCGCATTCGAAGTGCATGCACTCGACTACCTTCTAAAACCCTTTGACCAGGCGCGATTTCAAAAATCTCTCCAAAGAGCGAAAGATCAGATTCTGAGCGGGAAAACGGGCGAGATCGGCCAACGAATAATGTCGGCGCTTGAGCAGATTAGAACCAGGCCCGAGTATCTCGAACGGCTCGTGGTCAAGACCAACGGCCGCGTCTTCTTTGTTAAGACCTCGGAAATAGACTGGCTCGAAGCGGAAGGAAACTACGTGCGGCTTCACTCCGGCAAAGAATCTTATCTTCTACGGGAAACCATTACCGCTCTTGAATCGCAGCTCGATCCAAAGGTATTCATGCGAGTTCACCGATCCGCCATCGTGAATATAAATCAGATCCAGGAGCTGCAACCCTGGTTTCACGGCGAGTACCGCGTAATGCTGAACGGCGGAATTCAACTCACTCTCACCAGAAGCTATAAAGATCGTTTGCACGACCTGCTTGGAAGGTCGCTCTAACCCTGGCAATCGATTGCAGCGCCGGTTGCGCCAGGCCCGCCGTCGCTGCTCTCGCGGATTCGGCGACCAACGGCTCACGCGCAATCCCGCGCCAGGACATTGCTGCCGGGAGCGGTTGCGCCTTGCCCTCATGCGAATTTAGGCTATAATACCCCGCGTCACAGAAGGCAAAATTCATCAAGTGAGTTCCTGATTTGAACTCGCTCTTAGCTACGTGTACCGGAAGCTCATATGCAGCAGAAGATGGAAAAGGGTGTGAGGGACATTTTTGAAAAGGCGTCCGCTTTCACCAAGGCAGATGAGTTTCGCGCGGCCGGCCTTTATCCCTACTTCACGGAGTTCACCGGGGCAGTCGACTCCGGAGAAGCCGAAGTATTCATGGGAGATGACCGCGTCCTCATGTTCGGCTCGAACAACTATCTTGGCCTGACGACCCACCCGGAAGTAAAAGCAGCCGCGATTGAGGCGATCGAGAAATACGGCACAGGGTGCTCTGGATCTCGAATGCTGAACGGCACTACGGATCTCCACGTTCGGCTCGAACATGAATTGGCGCGATTCATGAAGCGAGAAGCCGCGCTCGCGTTCGGCACCGGCTTTCAGACAAATTTCGGAGCGCTCTCAACCATCGCCCAGAAAGGCGATGTGATCATCGCCGACCGCAATATTCACGCATCGATTCTGGACGGATGCCTTGCCTCCTTTGCAAAAACCACGCGATTTCGCCACAACGACATGGACGATCTGGAAAAGATCCTTCATAGCCTCCCGGCCGACGAAGGAAGATTAATAGTTGTCGACGGCGTTTTCTCGATGGAAGGCGACACCGCAAATCTTCCAGAAATCGTGCGCCTGGCGCGCCGCTACGGCGCAAGAGTCTATGTCGATGAAGCTCACTCAATGGGCGTGCTCGGAAAGGAAGGACGAGGAACAGCGGAGCATTTCGACGTCGAAAGCGATGTTGACATCGTTATGGGAACGTTTTCGAAATCCCTGGCATCTATAGGCGGCTTTATCGCCGCAAGACGCGACGTGATTGAATACACAAAGCATCACTCACGGGCATTTGTTTACTCCGCTTCGCTCGCGCCGGCCAATGCCGCGGCGGCGCTGAAGGCTCTTGAGGTAATGGAGCGCGAGCCCGAGCTTCGCATTCGCCTCCAGCAAAACGGCGACGAGGTGAGACGCGAGCTGAGCACCATGGGATTTCGGCTTCTAAACGGCGAGACTCCGATCATACCCGTCGTAATCGAAGACGAAGCTCTGGTATGCAGGTTCTTCTGGGACTTGTTGAAAGAAGGCATATATACTAATCCGGTGCTCGCGCCCGCGGTCTCACATAGCCTCGTGCGAATCAGCGTCATGGCAACGCATGCGCGCGACCATATTCAGCAATTGCTTGAATCCATGCGTAAAATAGGAAAGCGCCTCGAGATCATTAATTGAAGGTCGAAGATGTTCAGCCGAATATGACCAAGAGACGCGTTGTAGTCACAGGAATCGGGGTTGTATCGCCTGTCGGCGTTGGCACTGAAAAGTTCTGGTCGGCGCTATCGGCCGGTCGGAGCGGAATCTCCGCAATTGAGGATTTCGACACCTCGGCGTTGCGTACTACCATCGCGGGCGTTTGCCGCGATTTTCACTCGGAAGAATTCTTCGACGAACGCGAACTCTCACGGCTCGACCGCGTGTCTCAAATGGCTCTCGCGGCCACCGAAATGGCCGTCAAAGATGCGGCGCTCAAGGCAGGTGACGTAGGCGGCTTCGATACCGGCGTGATACTCGGAACGGGTTTTGGAGGACAGCGATCAATCGAAGATTTTTGCGGAGCATTCTTCTCCAACGGGCAGGGGCGCAGATCGGCGATAGCGATACCCAAGTCGATGTACAACGCGCCTTCTTCCAACATCGCGATTCGATTCAAGGCAAGAGGTCCGAATATTACAGTTACGACAGCGTGCTCATCCGGAGCAAACGCAATTGGTCAGGCCTTCTACCTGGTTCGATACGGACACGCGGAGAGAGTTATAGCAGGCGGGGCGGATTCGCCCATTACTCCCGTTGTGATGGACGCCTGGAAGGAAATGCGGGTTCTTTCTACTAAGAATGAGCAGCCGGCTCGAGCATGTAAGCCGTTCAGCGCCAATCGAGATGGGTTTGTGCTTGCCGAAGGAGCCGGAATAGTAATTCTGGAAACGCTCGAGTCCGCGGTCGCGCGCGGCGCGCCGATCTACGCGGAGATAATGGGCTACGGCTCCACGGCTGATGCGGCTCACATCACATTTCCAGACCCTGAGGGGGAGGCTACGGCAATGATGCGGGCCTTATCGGACGGTTCTCTTCAGCCCAGCGAAATCGACTACATTAATGCTCATGGCACGGCGACGAAGTTGAACGACGCTTCCGAGACGGAAGCCATTAAGCGCGTATTTGGGAGCCGCGCTTACGAAATTCCGGTGAGCTCGAGCAAGTCTATGCTGGGCCATTCCATGGGGGCTTCCGGCGCGATCGAACTCATTGCCGCTACCATGGCTATTAAGACCAAAGTGCTGCCGCCGACCATTAACTATGAGGAACCTGATCCGCAGTGTGACCTCGACTATGTGACGGAAGGGCCCAGAGATGTAAGCCGCTTGACTGGAGTGATGACCGCGATGTCGAATTCATTCGGATTCGGTGGGAACAATGCGGTGCTGACGCTGCGCGGAATTTCGGTTTAGGCAGTAGCGATCGTATCGAAATATAAGGAAGCTAGGCCGAGGTGAAATCTCATGATGACCAGTGAGGCTGTGCAATCCATAGAAGTCACCGTTAGGAGCATCATCTGTTCAGAACTTCGAGTCGAGCCGGGCATACTCACCAATACCACTCACCTCATGAAGGATCTTGGAGCCGACTCCCTCGACGCGCTCAATATCGCGTTGCGGCTGGAAGAGACATTCGAGATCAAGATTCCGGACGAAGCCATTCCAAACTTTCTCACTATCGAGGACATCATCACGGGCGTTCGCAATCACATGAGCCATACCTGATTCGCGCCGCGTCTGTTTCCACGCGACTATCCTCAACAGGACACCCTGTTCCAGACAATAACTCAACCGTCTGGGCGCTTGCGTCCCTCTCCGAGCCTGTGGAAGTATTCCCTACTCGCGTGAGTCTGATCGCGTTTGAAATCGAGTCAATTCGGGGAGGTCTTGGTGAGAAGGTTAGTAGCAATGTGCGCCGTTCTGAGTGCTCTTGGCGGGTTCCTATTGATCCCGCGCGTAGACGGTGCGCTATTTGTTTTGCGTGCTGATGTCCGAGTCAGCCCCTCAGACGATCCGGATCCTCGTGATGAAACTTCACTCTCGGTAAATCCGCTCGATGATAGATCCATTGTCGGCGTTTCAAAAGTGATTATCGGCGGCGCGGCGGCCGGAGCGGGAATCAGCCGGGTCGCTTACTACCATTCGTCGGACGGCGGACTCACCTGGGTAACCTCTCTTCTGCCGCTCGAAACAAACGAGAGAACATTCACTCTCGCGACTGATCCATCCGTTGCCTGTGATGCAAACGGCGCTTTCTACATCTGCGCGTTGATGCTCGATAATCAGAGCCGGGCAAGCGGCGTCCACGTATTCAAATCCACGAACGGAGGACAAACGTTTTCGAATCCTATTGCGGTAACGTATGAAGACGGCCTTTCATTGAACCCAAAGCTCAACGACAAATGCTACATCACGGTCGACGCATCCGCATCGAGCCCATTCAAGAACACGATCTACGCGGTCTGGAGCAGCACCGATTTGGACCCTCTGGGGAGCCCTCGGGCGACAATGCGTTTCTCGTATCTCAGGCCCACGGGTACGGCGTTTTCGCAGTCGCGCGCCATAAGCCACGAAGGCGACATGCGAGGGGGTTCAATCACGACCGGGCCGAACGGCGAAGTCTATGCCGCATGGGAAGGCATCGGCAGCCCAAAGGTAATCCTCTTCAACGCCTCTACTGACGGCGGTGTGACGTTTCTTCCTTCAGAGGCTGCGCCGGGCGGCGATGTCAATATTCATAATTTCATGGGCTCTCTTTCACCTCCCAATCCGACAATGATCATTCAAGGTGTTGCTCGGATGAACAGCTTTCCGGTCATCGACTGCGACAGAAGCAATGGCCCATCGCGGGGTATGATTTATATAGTGTGGGCCGAGACGTCCAACAGAATCGACGCGGATGTCTTTATCGAAAATTTTCCGCCGCCCAACGGCGCCAGACCGACTCCAAACATTCCTACAAGAGTCACATCGATCGGCTTTGGAGATCAATTTTTTCCGTGGGTGCGAGTCGATTCATCCTCTGGTTCGATCAATGTCGCTTATTATGACCGGCGTGACAGCGCAAGCGGAGTGAACGCATATCTATCGCATTCAACCGACGGAGGCGCCAGCTTCGAAGACATCAAGGTCAGTTCGGCCGTCACGAATCCGATCATTCAAGCCGATATTCGAGGCGCCAACGGATCGTCAATTGGAATCGGCGATTACATAGGACTGACCGCGAACCGCGGAAAAACGCAACTGCTTTGGTCGGACACGAGGTCGGTCAAACAAGAGATATTCTTTGGAGTCGTCGACTTTGGATCAACGGGCGGCGGCCCCTCGACTCCGTTCAACGACGCCTGCACCAGTCCTACCCCGATAGCCGCGCTGCCTTATTCGGACAGCGCCGATACGACAACGGCTACCGTCTCGGGCGATGACCCTCAAGCGTGCCCCGGTACTCAGGGAGGTAACACCGTTTGGTACTCGCTAACGCCTCCCGCCGATACCGTGATCGGCGTCGATACCGCGGGGAGCGACTATGATACGGCTGTGGCCGTCTATCTGGGCAATTGCGGAGGGCTTGTGCCGGTTGCGTGTAATGATGACGCGGCGCCAGGTACGGGACTGGCGACTCGCTCGCTTTTGACATTTCCCGCCAGCGCCGGCATTCCGTATCTGATCGAGGTGAGCGGTAAAACGACCGGCGGATTATTAAAACTCCGGGTCGGATTCCCAACCGTAGCAAGCCTCGAATACACCACCGGGCCGGATGGCTCAGCCTCGTTGAGGGTGACCGGTTCGGGCTTTTTGGTGAACAATTCACAGGTAATAGTAACGCGCGATGGGGACGAGATCGCATTACCTTTTACCTTCTACACAGGGGCCCGTCAGGCCGACGGAACCGTGACGGAGTTGTTCGGAACGCGAAAGAAACTGAAGAAGGTCGTTCCCGGAGGTATTCCGGTAATAGTTAGAGTCGAAAGCCCCGTCGGAAGCGGCCGATTCTCCCTCCCATTCACCTTTGTAAGATGAGCTAAGCCTACCCGAGAATTCCGCGAGTTTTATAACTCAAGCGCCTTCCGCCGAATGCCCGAAGGCCCAAAGAAGGCTCTGTGAACCGTTTTCACGTCGGCGCCTCAAGAATAATTTTGTTGACAGCTACTTGAGTGAATGCTATAAACGCACTGGCAAGCACAATATTTTGATGTAATCCGACTGCGGGCCACAATATCTGGGAGGTAAGCATGAATCAAGGGGATCTTATTGAGAAGGTCGCCGTTTCAGCCTCAATTACGAAGGCAGAAGCCGAACGCGCCATCAACGCGTTCAAAGGGGCGGTAACCGACAGCTTGAGAAAGGGCAATAAGGTTACCCTCGTTGGATTCGGCACTTTCGGCGTTTCTCACAGAAAAGCGCGGCGCGGCTTCGATCCCTATAACGGAGAGACCATTAAGATACCGGCGGCAAAAGCGGTAAGATTCGCGGCCGGCAAGCAGCTTAAAGAGGCCGTGAACAAAAGAAAAAAGTGAAAGGCCGTGCCTCCTGATCGGCGCTTCCCCGACACCCTCTGTCGTAAGTCGCTATCGCGGCTTTCCCTTCTTCGATCGATAACCTGCACTATTTCGTGCCCCTCATCCTGAAATGAGCACCGTGCCTTAAAAAAGAGGCAACGAGACAATCCTTAAATCACATCACTGTGAAGGCGAGGCTATTAAGATGGTGGAACGGAGCTTGCAGCTTTTATAGTTGTAAGCTTGAACGGGAGGCTAACAAATGGCTTCCTGACCTCCAGATTCGAGGGTTTTGAGAGAATTCTTTACTGATGCATTTGGCTCGCGGTTCTGATAGGCTGGTTCGCTGTAAGTAGACGTAAAGCATAGTAGAGACGGCTATGAAAAAGCTCTTCCTTTTCCTTGTTCTGATCCTTGCTTTTGCGGTTGCGACTCCGCTTGCGAGCCCTGCCGCGGCAGCGATCTACGAACAGAAAAAGGACGACAAAAAGAAGGATCCGCCAGGCCCGCCGGTCGTTCGCGATAAACGCGATCGAGGCAACCCGCCTCCCAACCCTAAGAAAGACAATCCACCGCCGCCTAAGAAGAAGAATTAGCTCAGGCTTTCTGAAAACTCTCGAGCGCCGTACGCTCGTCGTTAAAAATCTCGAATACTCCGTCGAGCTTCGAAATCGACAAGATATTCCTTACCGACTGAGAGGGAGACAGGAGTTTCACCTTTCCCTTCTTCTTCAAGACAGCACGATATGTCTTTATCAAACTCCCAACTCCAGTGCTGCTAACATAGGTCACACTGCGGAGATCGAGCAAAAAGTCAGTTTCGTCCTTCTCGATGAATTCCTGAACCATCTCGGATAGCTGATCCGGGCCGTCCCCGGGGTCAAGCCGCCCGCTCACCTTTATTAAACAGGCTGTACCGGCCTTTCGGCTCGAAAGCTTAATAGGACGTCTTATCATAAAATATTCCACAGACTCCAGAAACCTGGGGTAGGATTGATTGGTGGGCGCTACTGGGCTCGAACCAGTGACCCCTGCGGTGTGAACACAGTGCTCTACCACTGAGCTAAGCGCCCTTGGCCCTCAAGACTCCGTGAAGAGTAGCAGAACAAGCCTCGGATTTCCAGAATCAGGCACTCAAAGCCTGTAGGTTTTTCTTTCACAGAGACTCACAAGGAGATTAGCCGGCGAAAGATGCCTGAATCTTCTCTGAATTTCTTGAACTCATGCTTTTCAACCGCCCGAAAACCGGCGGGAGTCACGGGTCGAACAAACAAAGAGCGCATGTCCGGGTTCTTGCGTATGATCTCCCGTATGTCCTTATAGAGAAGATGGATCAGGAACCCCTGCGATATCCTGTCAACGCCATAAACCATCGATAGATATAGCGACGCTGCCCGAGCGCCGCCTGAGCATATTAGATCATCGGTTATCTGGCTGCTCTTCAATATACGGCCATCCTCAATCAACATCTCGCATTCTCGGTTGATAGGATAGAGAAGGTAATATCCGGCCAACTCCGAAGTCGATTTCTTTCTCAGAAGCCTCATTATCTGGTTATTTATCACGAGTCTCCTGGTCAACAATGTCGAGTCCACATTAGCCGTTCGCTCGAGAATTCGATCGTCGAAGGCGCATATCTCATCGACGGAATTCAAATCTGGATAGTGAATGGTGTACTGGCGCAGGAATCGACGGAGCATCCGTGTGGAAATCGCATCAGTCAATAAAAAGCCGCCTTCTGAAGCTCTCGGTATCGTAGCTCTCAATACAAGCGGCAACAATATTAGACCGGCAAGTCGCGCAAGGCGAGCAGAAATGACGCGAGAAAGCGATGCTCGCACTCGCAAACGTTGCTCAATAACAACGAGCACGCTGAGCCAGGGGAGTAATTCGCGATCTGACTACTGAAACACGACCGGATTTGAACGTCTGTCCTCCGGGAGATTGGACACAGTCACAACGTCTCCAGACTTGATCTTGATTCGAGCATTGAGAGTGTTCGCATCAGTCATACTCGTAGGCCGCTGGATCCCATTTACCTCAACTGTCGAACGCACCGTAAAGCCCGTCCCGGTAACACCGAGGAATTTCTTCGAGACCTTGGTGACCCCGGTGACCACTGGAGCGCCATCACCCGGAACGAGTGATAGATTGAGCCGGTAGAAACCACGAGTTGTCTGCTCGAATGAGCCGATGGTTACGACGTACTGGCCCGTAAACGGCAAAGTTATGTTTAGCCGCGAGTCGTCTCCATCGTACTGATCGTTAAAGAAAAGCTCGGTTCCGGTAGCGGAGTCTTTGAGGCTGATCCGGGAATCGAGTTTCGATCCGAGCGCCTCGGCATCAACATCCACGATCAGGGTCTGACCGGCGGTCCCGTTGAACGCGTAAGAGTCGATATCGGGCTTGACGTTGATAGCGCCAAACACCGTTGCAGGCAGCGCCGAAAGGACCTGGGGCGCCGTGTCATTGGACTCTATCTCATCCACGTCCACGCCCCTTACAACGTTTAGTATGTAGTTGAATTTCGAGCCGCCTTCGTCAAACAAATCGACGATGCCGGCAATAAGCACTTGATCGCGAGGGCTCGTGTAACGAATTAAAGGATCGGAAACATCGTCGCCCACATCCTCTGCAAGTAAATTACCGTTCTCATCGAACAAAGCTATATCGGGTATCAGAACTGAGCCGCTCAATCGTGCGGCAAAGGCCTCAATGGTGACCGGCTGGCTCGCAAACGCTGGAAACGCGAAGAAGTCTATATCACCGTCGAAGCTCAACTGGCCAAATACGTTGACTGGCAGCGAGACCAGTTGCGCGACAGGGTCATTTGGCTCGACTTCAAGGATGTCTCCTCCACCTGTACCGAAGCTTTGAGTAGTTAGGGAGGATGGTATGAGGTGTGTACGCGAAAGCCATCTCTGTGTCAACGACTGCTCAGACAGCTTACCCGCAATGGCGTTGCCCCTCGTTCGTCGTTCACCGGTAATATCAGTTGGTGCGTAGGATTCTCGACGAAACCCGGTATCGCCGACGATTGGAGCGCGGGCCGCTCCTCGCGCTAGTTGACTCTCTTGCTGCAGTCTGCCGCCGCCGGAAATGGAGCGGTTCTGAACCATCGCTATCGAAGCGATTGGAGCCGTCAGCGAAATTACCAGGGCCGCTATTAGGCCCGATCGGGTCGTCATTCGAAACATTTGAAGCCTCCCGTCGCGGTTAAGATGGACTTGAGATGCCGAGTGGTCAAATGAAGTTCACAGGCGTTCGGCTTTTTCTTGGGACCGAAAGGCGTCCATTTTTGTCACAAAGGACAGTGATCTATAGCCTTCGGATCTTTGGCGGCAACATTGAGGAGCAACAGTGGTTAGCCGGCCCCCGGTAGAGAGATCTCAAAGGTCGTTCCCATGCCGGGAGCGCTATCAAACTGAATCTTGCCATTATGAATCTGAACAGCGCGGAAGGCCTGCGCCAGCCCTATGCCGGTTCCGTTCTTTCTCGTGGTGTAATAGAGATTGAAGATCTGATCGCGAGATTCCGGAGGGATGCCGACCCCTTCATCGCTCACCCTTATCAGAGCCGATCCGTCTTCGCCGCGCGTCGTCGTAATAACGAGGGAGCCTCCGTCCGGCATCGCCTGACAGCCGTTTATGATGATGTTAAGAAGCCCTTGTTTGAGCAGGTCCGAGTCGCCTTTGATGATTAAGGGACCTTCCACAAGATTCTTCGTTATGCTGACGCCGTGATCAACCGCGTCAGTGAACGCAAGGGCCACGACCTGGCTTACCAGAGAGTTGAGATCGAGCGGTTCAAGTTTTAGCTCTACAGGCCGGGTGAAGTTCAGAAAAGTCTGTACGACTCTATCGAGTCGCTTGATCTCGGAATCCAGGATCTCTATTTGCGGAGCCGGGTTTGAACCGGGCGTCTCGAGTTTCGCGCGCAAAATCTCGAGATGAATCACCATGGCATTGAGGGGATTCTTAACCTCGTGTGCAATGCCGGACGTTATTCGACCCAGATCGGCAAGTTTCTTTGAAAGATCCCATTGGGATTCGAACTTTTGAAATGATTCGTAGTCACGCAAGCTCACCAACGCTCCGACGGTCTCTCCCGCATCTTCCAGGAACTGGATGCTCACGAGGAGTTGGCGAGGCCGGCTATTTGCGTTGATGTGAAGAATAGTTCTCGCAACGGATCGCCGTTCCATCAGCGATCGCTCTATCAATTCAACCAGCGGATGCGAGTGTCCGAGCGTTTCATCGACGGGCAAGCCGGTGAGCTCGCGCTCTTTGGCTCCCGCCAACTCCTCGGCGCCTGGACTGGCCAGAATCACCCGTCCGTCACGATTGACCAGAAGCAATCGCTCTTCCAGGTGGCTCACAACCTGCCGCAATCTTCCGCGCATGATTTCAAGCTCTGAACGATCGCCCGCCATGCGTTCGCCGAGTTGCTTCAATCTAGCTGTCACACTTGAGACCACTTCGTCATGGGGCAGCTTCGCCGCTCCTATCTTCGCCTCGTCCTCTCCTCTGCCCAGCAAGTCGATGCTGGAAGAGATAGCTTCCAGAGGCTTCAGCAGCAGGTTCGCGGAACTACTCGCGACAATTGCAGCTCCCACGACGGCAATAAGACCGATGAGCAGATTCGTTGTTATCGGCGACCAGAGCTCGCCCCTTATTGATGACGTGAACACGCCGATATGAAGCTTGCCGGGAACCGAGTTATCGGTTGTCAGATCGCTCTCAAGATCGAATACCGGTCCTCCGAACAGGAGCCTTCCTAGCTGCATATAGGCATTTTGTTTCGAGAGCTCGGTCAGGTTATAAGTAGTTGCGGTAATCATCGGGAGATTAGACGCCAGCTTGCGCCCGTCTCGATCGACGATTATTTCACCGTCCACGCCGGTCACATATACATAGGCTATCGGGCCGGACACCGCTACCGGAGATTCAATCAGACCACGGATACCGGAATGCTCGCTCATTATCGCTTCGTAAGGGTTCTGCAAGCGATCTACGGCATTGTTGTGAGCCAACTCAAGCGAAATCGCGTAGAGCGCTTGTTTTAGAAATTGGCGGGTCTCTCCTTCAGTACGGCTTATGATGACGCCGGTCATGTTCGCGATGTTTGCCACCGTGGTTATCGCGACGACTATAGCGACGAGAAGCGTTATCAGAGCGATTTGGCGGGCTCGAACACCCGGCTTCGGCCATAGAAGCGCTCGTCGTCCGGACGCGCGCAGGCGCGCCTCGGATTGAGCAAGCGGCTGGGGGGCTGTAGCAGTAATGTCCACTTCTTAAAAATCAAACCCGAGCAGAGGTCCGATAAGGAATCGCAGCCTTATCAGTGTTCTTCTTCAGCCTCACGATACGCCTTCAACTTATTGTGAAGCGTCTTGAGGCTTATCTGCAGTACCTCTGCTGCGCGAGTCTTGTTGTAGTCCGTTCGCGCGAGCGTGCTGAGGATCACTCGGCGCTCAACCTCGTCAAGCGGCAAACCGGTCGGAATCATGATGGCCTCGCTCGTCGGCGAGGGCTCTTCTCCGGTTATGTGGGGCGGGAGGTGACGTTTCTCTAGCTGTTCTTGATCGCATATGACCACCGCGCGTTCAATCACATTTCGCAATTCCCGAACATTGCCGGGCCAGTGGTAATTCAATAAAGTCTCCATCGCTTGTGACGATACCAGCCGCGCCGGTCTCTCGTGGCGACGACTGAGTTCGTCGACCATATGCTGCGCCAACAACGGCACATCATCGCGATGGTCCCTCAACGGGGGAAGCTTGATTGTAATTACGTTCAATCTGTACAACAAGTCCTCCCGAAGCGTCGCGTTTTTAACAGCCGCAAACGGATCCTTGTTAGTGGCGGCGAGAACCCGAACGTTGACCGTCATCTCTTTGGTGGCGCCAAGCCTGCGCACGGACTTATCCTCGAGCACGCGCAGCAGTTTTGCCTGCAGAAGAAAAGGCATCTCCGCTATTTCATCCAACAGGAGGCTCCCATTGTGGGCTAGTTCGAAACAGCCTATGCGCCGGTCGGCGGCTCCAGTGAACGCGCCTTTTTCGTGTCCGAATAACTCCGACTCCATAAGGCTTTCGGGCACGGCCGCGCAGTTAATAGCGATGAACGCCTGATCCGCACGCGGACTGAGCTTGTGAATCGTGCGGGCAACTACTTCCTTTCCCGTGCCCGACTCACCGGTGATCAGGACCGACGCTGAGCTGGAAGCAACCTGCTCGATTAGCGTGTAGATCTCTCGCATCGACTGCGATGAGCCGATAAGCTCACCGAACGCGCCGTACTGCCTTAGCTGGCGCCTGAGCAGTTGATTCTCGCGCCGGGCGGCGCCATACTCCGCGGCTTTCTTTAGAACAAGCTGCAGCTTGCGCATATCGATGGGCTTCTCAAAATAATAAAACGCGCCTTCGTCCTTTACCGAACGGATCGCGGCGTCCACGGAGCCCTGTCCGGTCAGCATTATCACGGATGCTTCTGGATGATTGTCTTTAATACTGGAGAGGAGCTGAAAACCGTCCATCCGCGGCATTACAACATCCGTAATGACCACGATCGGGAGAAAGTCGTCGATGCGCTCGAGCGCTTCTATTCCATTAGCCGCTATTTGAGCTTCATAGCCCCAGCTTGTTACAAGCTCGCTGAGTCCCTGCCTCGCGCTCTCTTCGTCGTCGACTATGAGCACTCGCTGCTTGGACATAGAGGAGAGAGTGTAGCACAGGCGTAAAGCGTCGCAACTAGGTCGGTTAAAAAAGAGGCTGGAAACGACGGCGTGACTTGAGGCGCGACTCGTGTCCGTCCCTGCAAGAAGGAGCCGCTAATAGCACCTGTTTCACTTTGTTTCATCGTCCTGCTATGCGCCGCGCCCTCTCCATGACTGCAAACACGGCCCCGCCTCTCTCGCCCATTTCCTTCAACCCCACGGCTCGATCAATACATCCATATTTCCGCCGCAGACCATCCCTTCGTCATCTTCGATATCACCGGCGAGATTGAAATTGAAAAGACCCGCATGGCCGGTTCGCATCACTTCTTTAGCCTCTGCATAAATGTCGGCCTCGACGCACCCGCCGCCGACGGTGCCAAGGAAGGATCCATCATCGAAAATAACCATCTTGGCTCCGCACTGTTGCGGCGTAGACCCTTTGGTCCGAATGATCGTGGCCATCGCCGCTCGTTTGCCGTCCTTAATCCTCTGGCTGGTTTCGTGGTAGATTTCCGCCGCGCTGAGCGGCTCTCCAAAGGCGTCCTTGTTTGATTGTTGCGTATTCATCATCTTGATCCAGGTATTAGACAAGTACAGGAGTAAATAGCGCGGCGCAAATTATTCCGGCCGATTACACTTACCGCGGATTTTGTTCGCGTCTACATTACTCCCAATTATCTTACTCTTGTAATTCGCCTTAATCCGTCTTAGTCTGTTCCTATCCCCCCGGCCGGCGCAACCACGCAAGGCACGGGAATGATGAAGATTGTAATAGCCGATGACGATATAGTAGCAAGAGGCCTTCTGAAGGCCGCTCTCAGCAGTCACTACGAAATTCTGGAAGCGTCAAATGGCATTGAGGCGCTCGCGGCCGCCGAGAGTGACGATGTACGCCTTATTCTGCTCGACGTTGTGATGCCCGGAATGAGCGGGCACGAGGTCTGCAGCCAGCTACGACGAAATCCCCTTACCTGTCACGTGATCGTGGTGATGCTAACGTCACGCGACTCCCAAACCGACATCATAGAAGGCCTGAAATCGGGCGCCGACGACTACATAGTCAAGCCTCCGAAGATTCCCGAGTTGCTCGCCCGCGTCGATAGTCATCTACGCCGGCAATGGCGCGAATTGCAGGCCAATCCGCTCACCGGTCTCCCCGGCAACAACGAAATCGATCAAGTAATTAGGAGCTTGCTCAAATCGGGAGCGGCATTCGCGATCTGCTATGCGGATCTGAACCGCTTCAAGAGCTACAACGACTGCTATGGCTTCATGAATGGAGATCGAGTCATATCCTTCACAGCGGAGTTGTTGACCGAAGTGATAGCCGAGCGCGGCAACCCTCAACGGGATTTCGTCGGCCACATTGGGGGTGATGACTTTGTCATCGTGACGAGCGCTGATCGCGCCGAAAATATTTGCGCGGAAGTCGCGGAACGATTCGATGATGGCATCAGGCAATTCTACGACGAATCAGATCTCGCCAAGGGAGGGGTCGTGACGATTGATCGCTCCCGTCGAAACTCCTTCTCGCCCATTCTAACCATCTCCATGGCTATTGTGGCGTCCGCCGCGGACTTCACCCATCCGGGACAGATCGCCCAGGCCGCGGCCGAAATCAAACAAGTGTTAAAACAAAAAGAGACCGGCAAGAGCTCTTATATGGTAGAACGGCGCGGAGGCTCCCAGAGCACCAAACAACAAATAGTCGGATCTCGCTTAGCCGTTTGATTTCGTTATTACGCTCGCCTCCCTGGCCATCCATCCCATCCATCATCATCGCTTGAGGGCGTTCCGGCCCCGTGCTATATTCACCGCGCACTTTCGGGAGGACAGCAACAAGCCGATGAGCTCCGCTGATAATTCGCGCATTATGGACAAGGCTGGTATCAGCCGCGCCATATCCCGTCTCTCATCCCAAATAGTCGAAAGAAACGGCGGCGTCAAGGACCTGCTGCTCGTTGGAATCAGGCGGCGCGGCGTGCCCTTGGCGGAAAGGGTTGCGGATCGAATTCAACAACTCGAAGGTGAACGTCCTCTCGTGGGACAACTCGATATCACGCTGTATCGCGATGATCTTTCAACGATTGGGCCGCGGCCGGTCGTAAACCGGACCGATATTCCGGAAGACGTGACAGATCGAATAATCGTGCTGGTCGACGACGTGCTTTACACGGGACGCACGATTCGAGCGGCGCTGGATGAGCTTGTGGATTTCGGCCGGCCTCGGCGAGTCGAAGCTGCTGTCCTGATAGACCGCGGCCATCGCGAGTTGCCCATTCAAGCGGACTATGTCGGCAAATACGTTCAAACCAGCGACTCCGAGATAGTCAAGGTAATGTTGACTGAATACGATGAAGAGGAACAGGTCCTGGTGGTCGAGCACGAGTAGAATCGACGTCGACAGGACGACCTGAGCACGGAACGGCATCTTACCAAATAATTGACCGACGAGATTTGGCTTTTAATTCGAAAGACCTTCTTGGAATAAGAGAGCTTACCGTCGAGGACATCAATACTTTTCTCGACACGGCTGAGTCTTTCAAAGAAGTTTCCGCCCGCGCAATCAAAAAGGTACCTACCCTGCGCGGCAAAACCGTTATTAATCTCTTTTTTGAGCCGTCCACCAGAACCCGCACTTCGTTCGAGATAGCCGCAAAACGGCTCTCCGCGGACGCAATCAACATCTCGGCCTCTACTTCATCCCTCAGCAAGGGCGAATCGCTGATCGATACTGCGCGAAATCTCGAAGCGATGTCGCCCGATGCGATAGTGATTCGACACCCGTCTCCCGGCGTGCCGCATCAGCTTTCCGGCCTATTGAATGCTTCGATCATAAATGGAGGCGACGGCGCTCACGAGCATCCGACGCAGGCATTGCTCGACGCCTTCACTATTCGAGGCCATAAGAAAAGGATCGAAGGCCTGAGTGTCGCAATCATCGGCGACATCATGCACAGCAGAGTCGCTCGATCCAACGTGCACCTGCTCACCAAGCTCGGCGCGCACGTTCGCATAGCCGGCCCGCGCACCCTGATACCCCCCCACTACGCGAGCATTGCCGGGGATTCCGCGGGCTCCCTTGTCGTTTCGAACAGCGTAGACGATGCCATAGCCGGAGCGGACGTCGTGATGATGCTGCGAATTCAGCGGGAGCGAATGTCCGACGCGTACTTCCCTTCTCTCAAGGAATACTCCATTCAATATGGATTGACGCTGCCGCGGCTCGACCTCGCGGAGCGCGATTGCATAGTGATGCACCCAGGCCCGGTAAATCGGGGGGTCGAAATCAGCTCGGAGGTCGTCGACAGCAACCGCTCGCTGATTTTGGATCAGGTCACCAACGGCGTAGCCGTTCGAATGGCAATTCTGTTCCTGCTCGTGGAAAGACAAACGCGCAAACCGGCGCAAGGAGAAGCACAGCAGTGAAGCTGATCATCAAGAACGGCCATGTAATCGATCCGTCGCGCGGTGTTGACGAAGTCGCCGACCTCCTTGTTGAAAATGGACTAATTTCAGATCAGCTTAAAGCAGGCTCCACGGCTGACGCTGATGTTTTCGACGCAAGCGGACTGGTAGTTTCTCCCGGCTTCATAGATCTCCACGTTCACCTGAGAGAGCCCGGAGAAGAATACAAAGAGACCATCGCCAGCGGCGCGAAGGCCGCCGCCGCGGGGGGCTTCACATCCATCTGCGCGATGCCGAATACACATCCGGTGAACGACAATGCGTCGGTAACCCGCTACATAATCGAAAAGGCCCGAGATGCGGGTTCCGCTCGGGTTTATCCCGTTGGAGCGATCACTCGCGAATCGAAAGGAGCAGAGCTCGCGGAAATGGCCGAAATGAAAGCTGCCGGAGCGGTGGCGGTGTCCGACGACGGCCGACCGGTGACGAACTCGCAGGTGATGCGGCACGCGATGGAATACGCCCGAGATCATAACCTCGTCGTAGTCGACCACTGCGAGTGTCTTGACCTTTCCGCGCGGGGCGTGATGAATGAAGGCCGCATCTCAACGCTGCTGGGATTGAAAGGCATTAGTTCCACGGCGGAGGAAAGCCACGTCGCTCGCGACATAATGCTCGCGGAGCTCACCGGCGCCCGCGTACACATCGCGCATATTTCGACGCGCGGCTCGGTCGCGCTTGTGAGAGCAGCCAAAGCTCAGAATATTCCGGTCACGTGCGAGGTAACCCCGCATCACCTCGCGCTAACCGATGCGGCAGTGGTCGGATTCGACACGAACACTAAAATGAATCCGCCGCTCAGGTCTGATGAGGATCGAGCCGCATTGATTGAAGCTGCCCGCGATGGAACCATTGATGCGATCGCGACCGATCACGCGCCGCATCACAGCGATGAAAAAATGCTCGAGTACGACCGCGCGCCGTTTGGCGTAACGGGACTCGAGACCGCGCTCGGCGTAGTGTTGACGAAGCTGCATTACGAACATGGCATTCCGCTGACGCGCCTTATCGGCCTGCTGACTTGCGGACCTGCCAGGGCTTTTTCATTGCCAGGCGGCACGCTGGCTCCCGGAACCCCGGCCGACATAACAATCTTCGACCCTTCTCGCGAGTGGATTGTTGATCCTCAGCGATTTCAATCCAGAAGCCGCAATACGCCTTTCACAGCCTGGAAGCTTCGTGGGACCGTTTCGGCGACCTTCGTCGGCGGCCGCAAGGTATTTCCCTAAGCTTCAGACGAGATCAAGCGCTCAGTCCAGTTTCTAACCTTGAAGTAGTTGCCGGCCTCCGTGTCTGCGCGCTCGAAGCGCAAGCTCTATCTTCAATAAAGGTATTCGCGAACGGCGTCAATGAAATCGTGAAATGTCGCGGTACGCACTTTGCCTCTTTCGAGTCCCGATGACAGAAGCAGTAAAAAGGGCGCTGAAATGCGAAGAACTCCGCAAAGAATTGGTGATCTTCCGCAGTCGGCCAATTCCACAAGGCAGGGACGATTCGCCCCTTCGGCTTCCCTCTTAATTTCGGTATTCATAGCAGGCCGCTAAGAAACGGCCGAAGGAGGTGTTTCGATGAAACGTATTGCTACGTTCTCTTTTGCAGTTGCATTAATGATCAGCTTTTCTCTGATGCCTGTGGGTGCTGCCAATAGAATCAAGCGCGACCAGGCGGCCGTCAGCTTTCCGGAGACCGTCAAGTTGCTCGGCGTTCTTCTGCGAGGCGACTACGTTATCGTCCACGATGAGGAAATGATGGCGTTGGGCGAGGCCTGCACCTACGTTTATACATCCGACTCCGGTCAGCCGGGGAAACTCGTCATCTCGTTCCACTGCGAACATCAGGAGCGCGAGAAGGTCAATAAATTCACAGTGCGATATATACCGAGGCGGGGCGCATTCGATTTACCGGAGGTGAAAGAATTTCAATTTGCCGGCGATGCGACGGCTCACCGCGTGCCGTAACGACGTCGACGAAGCACCTCGACCTCGACCTGTTTTGATCGGCGGCCGGCAAGACCGCCAGGGTTATTAAAAAAAACCCAGCGACATCCAGAGGCGCGACGGCCGGCCGCCAAACCCACCTTGTTACTCCTCAGGTTCACCTCAGATGAGCGCGAGATCCAGGCTAAAACTTCCGAGAGAACATGGCGCCTGGGCAATGCTATTCGTTCCAATGGCGCTCGGCTTTTCGGTCGCCGGAACATTCAACGTCGCGTCGCTGCTGCTCATCGTGTCGGCCACGCTGTTCTTTATATCCCGTGAATCGCTCGTTGTCTGGCTGCGTGCTCGAGCGAGAGGCAGGGATGCACGCGAAGCAAAACGGCTCTTGCTGATCTACCTGAGCGCCGCAACGATCTTCGGCGCGCCGTTACTTCTTCACTACAGATTGTTCGCACTCGCGCCTCTTGCGATAAGCGCGATCGCAGTGGCCCTGATAAATACGAAGACAAGTCGGTTAGCACAGCGGACGGCGTTGGGTGAGAGCCTGGCAATAGCCGGACTGACGATAACCGCCCCGGCGGCATTTTATGCCGCGACCGGCAAATGGAGCGGTGTTGCCTGGCTGCTTTGGGCGTTATGCGCCATCTATTTCGCGAGCAGCATCTATTACGTCAAACTCAGAGTCGCCGATGTCCATGCGCGCGACGCTGCCGAACGGATTGCGGCCCGGCGTGACTGCGCCGTTTACCACTTCCTTATGCTCGGCTTGTTAGCGGCGCTGGCGTTCACCGGTAATTTGCAATGGCTGGCGTTAGCCGCATTTGGTCCGGTGCTATTAAGATCGTTCGCGGAGTTGGCGCGGCCTGCATCAAAACTGAATCTAAAACGGGCGGGATTTCTTGAGATACTATATTCGCTAGTATTCCTCGTCTTCATCACACTCAACTTCCACTAGATGCCGGGGGCTGCCGGCGGAAAAGGCGTCGCCCACTCCTTGGGTGGCCTGGCGCTGCCTGCTTGATTCAGGCGTGTAATCACCTGGTAAATCGGCGCTCACGACTTCTCCTGCTCTCTCCCACTGACACCTGCGCTCTTACACTTTACATGTTCTTTTAGCGCCTCGATCACCGGCAGGACGTGGTCGCGGTAACGAATTACTCTGTCATAGTAACCCGCGGTAACCTGCTGTTCGCCGTAGCTCTCATAGAAAGTCGGCAACTCGGGGGGTTCGACGTGTGCAAAAGGCTGAGCGATGGCACTGAAACGCTCAGTTCCGAACTGCTTCGCTTCGCGCTTCATCAAGGCGGCATCTACTTCGCCGGATAGTTCGGTATAAGACCGGGCCGCTTGTAATTTTCGGGCCAGAGCCTCGTCGTCAAGTTGTAAGGTCACTGCATCTGGATTTATCTCACCGAGCTCGTTCATTAAGCAGAATTCAAAGTTGGCGATTCGCCGGCCGCGACCCTCAACAAGCGCGACTGCCGCGTCTATCACACACCGGCAGATGTCGTGAGCAGGGTTGTAGCCTTCAACCTTATCGCCGACTACGTAGTCAACGCGATTCGCCATAAGCGCGTGCGCGAGTTCTTCCGAAAGTCGCACGAATTTCTCTACTTGACATTGAAGCAGCGCAGAATAAAACTCGCGATCCGCCAACCAACCGTAAATCGATCCTGGCCGGGCCAGCGCAACGGCGAGGATTCTACGCGTTGCCTCCAGCCTTGACGCCGCCGCTCTTCCAGAGCCGTCCGTCAATACGAAAACAGCAGGACGGGCGAATTCCAGCCACCCATGAACACGCAGCTCGTGGCCCGGATGCGCTATGACAAGCGCCGCTTTAGCACCGGCTTCGAATTGCAACAGGGCTCCGCTTTGCGTCAGAGCGGTGGGAATATTTGTATCGATTTTTTGAGTGTCTTTTAGACCGGGCATCAGTTGAGTTCGCGGCGCAACCGGGCGTGGCGCGCCTTTGAAAGTCGATCGGCATTTAGTACATTAACTGGCTCGATCCAAATCCTCAAACCTCCCAAAGAAGGCATTGAAATTTAAAGGAGCTTAGATGAAACAAAGGCGACTCGGCGCGAATGGCCCGCTCCTCTCCGCTCTGGGCCTTGGCGCAATGGGAATGTCCCAGTCTTATGGCGTCAGGAATGATCCTGAATCCATCGCGACTATTCACCTTGCCCTTGATCGCGGCGTCAACTTTATTGATACCGCTGATGTTTACGGTCAGGGAGACAACGAACGACTGGTCGGCGAGGCAATTAAAAAACGCAGGCAAGAAGTATTTCTGGCGACAAAGTTCGGCTTTGTGCTTGGCGTCGACAAGTTAATGATAAACGGCCGCCCCGAATACGCCCGCCAGGCATGCGACGCAAGCCTCAAACGGCTCGAAACGGATTTCATAGATTTATACTACCTGCATCGCGTCGATCCCGAAGTTCCAATAGATGAGACGGTAGGCGCGATGGCTGAGCTGGTTTCTCAAGGAAAGGTCCGCATGCTCGGGTTATCGGAGGTCTCACCTAAGACGTTGAAGCGCGCGCACGACATTCACCCGATAGCAGCTTTGCAGTCGGAGTATTCTCTATGGACCCGAGATGTCGAGCCTGAGATACTCGCCGCGTGCCGCGAATTGGAAGTAGGGTTTGTGCCGTTTAGCCCGCTGGGCCGAGGCTTTCTGAGCGGCTCGATTACCGATACCGGCGAGCTTCCTGATAATGACGCCCGTCGCGCAAATCCGCGTTTCCAGGGCGAGAATCTCTCGCGTAATCTGGAACTCGTCCAGCGGATCGAAGAGCTCGCCAGGGAAAGGGGCTGTACGGCCGCTCAATTGGCCATCGCCTGGGTTCTGTCGCGCGGAGATGATGTGATCCCAATACCCGGTACGAAGCGAAGAAAATACCTGGAAGAAAATATCGCCGCGATCGATATTGAATTGACGCCGGATGATCTGGCTCGCATCGACGAAATCGCGCCGCCGGATGTCGCCTCCGGCGCACGATATGCGGACGATGCGATGAGACTTGTTGATAGGGACTAAGGCCGTCAGGACCGAGATGCGATTACGATGTCCTGGTAGCTGAGAAAACTTCGTCGTCCGCACCACGCCCCGTATTGGATAGGCGGCCTGATTCGCAGGCCGCTTCTTTCCATCAAGCTCATAAAGTTCTCTTCGTCGTGAAACACGGTGATCTCAGGTGAGTCTTTGCTGATGACGCTGTATGGGCCTGCTTTCAACCTCGGATAAAGCCGCGAAAGACCTTCGGAGAGATAGCCGTTGGATTCGTCGTTCAGCAAGAAGGCAGTCATAAGGCATCGCCCGCCATTGCGAAGCACCCTCGCGATTTCGGATAAGTAATTAGCGACTCCGTCGGGAAGCATATGAGTGAATACGGAGGCAAGAAAAACAAAGTCGAAGGTCTCATCCTCATAGGGGAATCGAATCTCTTCAGGGTTCGCTCGGCCGGCGGGGTTGTACATTGAGTTGTTAACGTCGATCAGCTTGAATTCAAAGTTGGGATACCTGCTCGATATGCGCCGGCGGCACCACTCGATTCCGTTCGGAACTATGTCAAAGCCTTCATACGAGCCTTCTTTGGAAAGATATTGAGTAAGCGGCACAGCCAGTCGCCCGATACCGCAGCCGACATCCAACACGCGCTCGTCGGGCCGAAGATCGCAAAGACTCATGAAGTAATTCAGAAACTCCTGACCTACGGCGACGAAATTCCCCCGGCCAACATAGATCAGCTTACGGGGAGGCGCCATCTCCCGAACCGCAAGAGGAGGACGTTCCGTCAGACGCCGAATGCGCTGTAAAAGACTAATCGCTTCCTCCCTTAAGATAGAATCTGTTCATCGTGTTCATTGACTATGTCTATCTGATCTCCCTCAACAACACATCGCGGTAATACGACGCCGGGATGCGGCCCTGCTTCATAACCGAGAGATGAAATGTCTTGGTAGAGAATCGACCTCCTGCTTTCTCGGCGGCCTCCGCTCGAAGAGCCGCGATCTGATCCTTACCCAGCCGATACGTGATAGCTTGTGTCGGCCACTTCGAATATCGAAATATAGCGCGCTCGGCAGACCCGCAGCTCGCGCGTTTCCCCGGATCCTTCAATGCCTCTCGGTCATCGCAGGAACCCGGCAAGAAGTCGACGATCCGCGAAAAGAGATCGACCGCCTGATTGTACCTCAGCCTTCCGGTATGAATACCCGTGTCGATTCGGACCCGAAGATCTCTATATAGCTTGCCCTTGAGCTGATAAAGCCGTTCTTCCGGAGTATAGAACCCGGCCGGCGCCCCGGACTGAGGCTCCGCCATCAACGCTTCCGCATACAACGCCCAACCCTCAGCGGCCGGTGAGTCCTGCCACATCGAAGACGAATCCTCCGCGGCGCCGGGAGTCAGCCACCGAAGCGGAGAAATCTCGCTTCGATATTCGGTCATCGTCTTGTAATGCCAGTCGTGGCCGGGGAAGCCCTCGTGGGCGGCAAGATCGGCAAGCGCCGCGCGATTGTGCGCCTTGAGCGCTGCCGGATCGTTCCCGGTCGGAGTTACATAGAAGCGGCCTACTCCACCTGGTTTTAGTGGAGGCGCCGGACCGTAAGCCGCTCCGTCTATCGAAGCTCGAAGGGGCGGCGGTGTTTCAACCACCTCGAGCCTATAATCCGCGGGCACGTCGAAGAGGCCCGTCTTGCGCGCGTAATCCACCAGACGATTCGCCGCGTCTTTATACCATTCGATCATTTCATTGTCGGAACGCGGAGAGTCTTTCGACAGCTCCTGAAAAATGCGGCGCACGGCTGAATCACCGTCGTCCGGCAGCTTCCATCCGTGATCGCGGCCGATCTCACGCGCCAACTCGACCATTTGCTTCCTGGTCTGTTCGACTATCGGGAGCGATTCAGAATAGAGTTCCGCCGCCGTTTTTCTGACTCCGAGATTGTTGCGGAGCGCCCAGTTATATTCGCTTTCGCCCATGACAAAGCGCTCACCGCGAAAACGAGGCTTAACCGACTCCTCGCCGTTCAATGTCGCGTTCTGAAAGAACGTATTCGCTACGAACTCACGTAAATCGCGATAGGCTCCGGCAGCCTGTTTCGAAGCCTCAATGACCGATCTGAGCAATGCTTCTCGATCGGGGCCGGAGATCCGCTCGGAGGCCAATGCCGGCAATGTATTCTCGAAATAGTTAGCGTCGGCTTCCGTCGCGTCGAGCCCGTTGCGGCGAAGCATTCGCCAATCGGGCGTATTGTTTGCCCCAATTCCGCTCAGAAGCTGTTTCTCAGTCACGAGCACGTATGCCGGAATGGTCTTCAGCCTTGCCTCGACGAGAGACCATTCTTCGGATTTACCGTAGGCTTTCTCCCCAGTTGCCGGAGCCATCGCCTGCAATTGCCAATCGACGGCCTTGAACGGTTCGTCGGTGTAAGTATCCAGGGCGCGCTCCTGGTATCGCCTCGCTCGATGGAGATGCAGTTGAAACCGTATTTGGGCGATCGCGACTTCACGATCGATTGCATTGGTGGATGACAGATTGCCTGGGCTGATTCGCTCAAGCGACCGCAAGGTTCGGCTCAACCATCGATCTTCCGCGGCGATCGCATGCGGAGAATGATCTCGCAGTCGTCCGTCCGCTTCGGTCAATGAGGGATCGACACCGGCTCCGCCGCGATAAGTACTGACCGAAGGATTGCGGCGCAGGAATTCAACTACGTATGAATCCAGCAAGCGCTTGAACGCCGCGTCGCGGCGATCGGATAGTCTCTTTGGAGCCGAAGCAGCCGCTTGTGTGGAGAACATAATTGCCGCGGCGACGGCAATGGCGGCGGTCTTTTTCATATAGCGTGTTGTACTGCTGATTCAATCTTAGTGCAACAGTAAGTACCGGATTGCGGGAATTGTTCAGGCGTTTCCCAGACCGTATAATCAACCGTCACAGGAGGGCTCGTGATTATAAGCAAATCAGGACTTACGGCATTAATGATGATAACGCTTTGTGCCGGCGTTGCGGGGGCCGCGCATCAGGACGAGGAAAATGACCCGGCGAAAGCGGCCGCGGTTATTCAAAACGCGATCAAAGCCCGCGGGGGCGATTCTTATCTCAAGATCAAATCGATTGTAAGCCGCGGCGAGTACACCCCATTCGTAAAGGGCGTTTCCTCCTTGCCGGATTCGTTCGTCGATTACATCGTCTACCCCGACCACGAGCGGACGGAGTTTGGCAAGGGCGGCCATAAGATGATCCAGACAAACAGCGGCGACACGGGATGGATATATGACGCCGCTCAGAAAATGATCCGGGATCAGAAGGAGGATCAGGTCAAGCGATGGCAGCAGGGAATACGCTACGATCTTGACAACTTGCTCAGGCGAGGATGGCGGGAGCAGGGCGCAAAGCTGGTTTATCTCGGCCGGCGCGAACCCTGGAAAAACACATTTTCCGAAGCGGTTCGAATCGACTTCGCCGACGGCGGAAGCGCTACGCTGCATTTCGACGCCCGAACAAAACTGCCGCTCATGAACGAGTACAAGCTGGTCGGCGAAGAAGGCCGCACGAGCGAACAGGTCCGCTATTATCAGTGGAATGATATTGCGGGCGTCATGTTTCCGAGAATTCAGGACAGCTACAGCGAAGGAAAGCAAACTACTCGAACCTACTTCGAATCGGTGAGTCCGACTGAACAGATCAGCGATAAGCTATTCGCCAAACCTGCCGGCGTTAAAGACGTGAAATGATTTGACGACGACTTCGCGGCGGAGATTGCCGCCTGCGTATGCTGTAGAATCGCCGTTGTGTTCGGTAACCCAGCGCTTGATCACGCAACTTCCGGCGATTCTCAGGCGTCGAAGGAGGCCTGCTCCCGCGATATTTTTGATTGGATGGTAATAACCCAATCAAAACAAGAAGAGCGAGCGCACGTCCCTCCCACAAATTACTCGCGTCCACTCACACCGAACTGCGAATGCTGAACTCAACGCTCCGTCTTCAAGGCTTCACATAAGTCATAGTATTCGACACCAGGCCGCCAGGATTCCTCACCTGAATCGTAACCTGTTGTCCTGAAGGAATGTCGCGCAGAGCCTTCTTGCAAATAAGATCAGTGGAAGGGCTCGAATCGTCGTTGCGGGTTACCTGATCAACGCCGTTCATCATCACGACTGCTCCGCCTTCAAAACCTGTCCCGGAGACGAAGAGCTTCTTGATCCCTTTCGAAGAGATGCTGCTGATGTGCGGCCCTTCCTGGCTCACGATTAAGCTGTACACGCCTGCCGGAGAGCTGAAGAAATTGCTTACCATTATTCGAAGAGTCTGTCCGGCCGCGGCGTTTACGCTGAGCAATGACGCGTGAACTCCCGCGCATCCGCTTCCCAGGGCGGCTTCGTCATTGCACGCATCGGAAGCGACTACTGCATAGGGTCCGCATGCAGGCCCGGTCCAAACCGAGATAACCGTATCGACAATGGAGCCGCAAGTCGAGAACTGATATGTGCCCGAATTCGTCGGAGTGAACTCGAACCAAATCGAATTTCCACGACCGGTTCCAGAACCGACGCACGGCGGCTGCGGATCCGATGTTTGAGTCGTAGCCACCTCGATGTTCATTTGAGAAGTGAACGGGAATGGCCCGTTCGGCGGAATTGTCATTGGAGTGCCGCAACTGTCGGCGGGCTCGCTAACGGTAATATTGATCGTCGATGCCGCCAGCGCGCCGTGGCTGTCTCTAGCGGTCAAAGTCACGGGAAAGACACCGGCGTTACGAAAGATATGAGAGACCGTGCTCTGTCCCAACGGAGCCGGAATCGTCTGCCATCCATCTGGAAAAACCCATTGCCCGTTTATCGTATCGCCGTTGTCAGGATCGCTTATAGTACCGGTGAATCCGACTGTAGCGCCCCTGTTGATAGTCATAGCCGCGATCGGCAGTAAGATCGACGCCTGAGGAGGATTATTTCCAGTTGGCGGTACTTGAAGCTCCCAGATGCCTCGTCCGTGAGTGCCTACGCGCAGGATTGAGCCATCATCGAGAATTCTCAAATCGTGCACTGAGGAGCTTGGAAGACCGTTGCCGAACTTCAACCAGCTTCCGCCTCGATCCGTCGAACGATACACGCCCACGTCCGTGCCACAGTACAGCACCGTGGGATCCGTAGGATCGACCCTCACGACCTGCGTCGAAAAGGCGGGTAATCCGTTTGAGCGGGCTGTCCAGGAAGCGCCTCCATTGGTCGTCTGAAACACGCCGGGTCCAGTCGTTCCGGAAATCGCCGCGTAGGCTACGAGTGAATTGCTGTAATCCGTTTCGACATTGTTGATGCCGCGATTAGTAGGAAGGCCGCTTGAGGCATTAACCCAGGTAGAGCCTCCATCACTCGATCGAAATACGTTGGCGCCCTTCGCCGTCAAGATCACTGAATTGTCGCCGCGATTGACCGCAATTGCGCTGATTGAGATCGTCTGCCAGGCCGATCCGTCAGTAGTGGTGGTCGGCAGCGGAGCCCAGCTATCTCCGGCATCGGTTGTTCGCCATACCCTGGTAGTGCCGCCATAGACAATCCACGGCATCTTCGGATCGATGGTGAGAATCGAGAGAAACGGACCGCCTTCGCCGCTCGCATAGGGCGGCGTAATCTCAAAGAAGCGAGGCTGTCCCGACGGGCCCGATTCCTTGGTTCGAAATATCCTCTCACCTTGAACCGTGCCGTATGCAATAGACGGAACGAGCGTATTGAATCCACATTCAAAGCCGTCTCCGCCGACCACCGGCGTCCAGAGGCTTCCTCCGGCATCGCCGCGCCTGCTGGTACCGTTATCTTGGGTTCCCCCGATGACCCGGTTTCTATTCACGGGATCGTTGAACAGAGCGTAGTACTGTCTTGTGACCAGGCCTGCCGTGTGATCCGCCGCTGTTTGTCCGTTGTCGGGCGACGACCAGACGCCGCCGTCATTCGCGATGTAGAGCCGCGATCCCTGATACCGCAGATCGTGAACGTCGACATGCGGCGCCGTAGAGGTCGACGAGAACGGAGCCGACTGCCAACTCGAGCCTCCGTCGGTCGACCTTATGTAGCCGACTCCGGCGGCAATGACCACGTTCTCGTTTGTTGGAGACACAACGAGGGTGTTGTCGTACCATCCCTGGGTTCCAAGGAAATGACTGATGCTGCGATTTGAATTGGCCGCTATCGCACTGAGATCGATCCAGCTATCGCCGCCGTTGGTCGTCTTATAGATATGCGAAACTTCGTCGTTTGTGCTTGCATCCAGAGTCGAGGAGTTGAGGTAGAGAACCGACGGGTTCGACGGGCTAATGGCCAGCGCCATTCGATTGACCTCGGCCGTTTGAGTCGAGGCCGGAATGCCGGAGCTCTTTTCGATCCACGTAGATCCGCCGTCGGTCGATTTGAGAACACGAGGCGAAGCAAAGCTGCAGTTGCCCGCCCTTGCGCACCAGGCGAATGCGTCCCAGGTTGCGGCATAAAGAATCTGCGAGTTCGTCGGATGCCTCACGATGTCGCTGACCTCGCGGTAGGTAGCTTGATTAATGACGGATGTGAAATTAGCGCCCCCGTCCGTGGATCGAAATGCTCCGCGGTTCGTTGCGACGACCAGATCGTTGGCGTTGTTCGGATTCACCGAGATTCGGAAAAACTGCGTAGCCAGCACGGATGAGGGCAGAATCCAGTTGGCGCCTCCATCGGTTGACTTCAAAAACCCGATTCCCGGTATGAAGTCGATCGCCAATCCGCCTTCGCCGCTTCCCAAATAAACGACATCGGGGTTTGAAGGTGCGATGGCGATAGCTCCGACCGAGAGATCATTGAGTGAGTCGGTGAGCGGAACCCAACTACTTCCCGCGTCTGTAGACTTCCAGACGCCGCCGCCGGCTGTCCCGATTAGCAATGTGTTCGGATCGGTGGGATGCAGCGCAATGCCGGTCGTGCGCCCTGCTCCATTCGAGGGTCCGATTGAAATCCAGGTATCGCCGCCAACCGCCCGCGGGCTTAGCTCTTGTTCCGCCTGTTCCGCGCGACGCGCCGCATATTCGGCTTTGATTTTTTGCAGACGACGCTCGGCTTCAATGCGGCCGTTGTCGCCATGGCGTTGGAGATAAAGGCGCACACGTTCCCGGATCGCATCGCCCTCGTCTTCTTCCGCTCCGTCTTTGTTGCTGTCTTTCGCTCTTATCTGGTCGTCAAGCGAAGTCGATTCGTTGAAGGTCAAAGCAGATCGCGGAGCAGGTAAAAACACAGCAAACGCGAACAGCAAAATAGGGGCAAGCCACTTATATTTCATATATAAACCCATCCTTCGGGCAGGTTTAGGAGGCCTTCTGTTTTTTGCTTGTCGGATACTACAGCGGCGCAGTTTAAGTGACAACTGATAGTCGCGCCTGATCTTCAAATCATCACAAGCTGAAGGAGAACTCGCGCGCGCCAATCACGCATTTCAATCCAAAAAAGAGGTCACGCTAGCTCACGGAGAGTTTCCGTGCGCCCGGCGTGACCAGGAGTGGGTTAGGGATAAGACCGTTCGGCATCGCGAAGAATAGGAGCCTGCTATGCTATATAATCCATAAGATGAATCTAAGCGGAGATATGATTCTGTGAGATCGGAATCTCGGATTTTTGGATCGTTGCGAGCCTTCTAAGGGAAACTGCTTCCTCGTTTCCCCAGCGCATCGCGGCAAAAGCACAACCCAATTTGAAACAAGTCGTTGCCAACTCGGAGTGCGGTTGACCGTAGTCAATTTCGCAGTCGTTGATACAGACGCCGAGCGGCTGTCCGTTTGATTCGTGGTCCAGCATTTGTTTCGCAATCACGTCGCGTTTCCTCTTATCCAAAGTTCTCGTTCCCTATAAGGTGAGACGAAAAGCCCCGGTCGTTTTAAACTTCACGTTTCGTTTTAAACTTCCTGTCGAGCATAATCATTCGTGGCCCTTAGAATGGCCGACTAATCATTCCTGGAGCGTTCATAGAAGGTTAAATGTTCAAGAATTTCATACACAAGATCGAACGCGAACGAGCGAGACAAGATACAAATAAGGTAGTTAGGCCCTTTGAATGGGGAGTAGAGTTTCTAAACGGGATTAAGAGCGGCCCAGCCCATCTTCAGCCGAGTCCCGATTTGATGACCCGCGACGAAATGGTCTCGGCCCTTATCCAATATAACGACGACGCGCTCGGTCAGAGTCAGCACTTTTTTGACACAAAGAGCTCCGTAGATTATAGGGTTTCAAACGGCTGGCTCAGTTATGAAAGCCCGATAGAGAGCCCGTATGCGTCAAACAACCGCGCTTATGCCAGATACTTTCCGGCCTCGGGTTTGGAGAAAGCTGGACGAGTGCCCCGTGACGGTCCGGATGTGAGGCGAGCTGTACTGGTCATACCGCAGTGGAACGCGGATTCCGAGGGACATGTAGCCATCTGTCGATTGCTTAACTTCTCCGGGATCTCAGCTCTCAGGCTCACCCTGCCTTATCACGACCGGCGGATGTTGCCCGAATTCAAACGAGCCGAATATCTCATAAGCTCCAACGTAGGCAGGACGATTCAGGCTTGCAGGCAAGCCGTGCTGGATGCGCGGCTGGCAATTCAATGGTTGGCGGGCCAGGGCTATGAGCGGATAGGAATACTCGGGACGAGCATAGGCTCGTGCATAGCATTCCTGACGTTTGTTCACGAACCACTGTTGAAGGTTGGAGTGTATAACCACGTTTCCAGCTACTTCGGCGACGCGGTCTGGGACGGAATTACAACTGCACACGTTCGCGAAGGGCTTGAAAGCACTCTTACAAGGGAAGAGGTCCGCCGAGTATGGGCCGTGATCAGCCCAAACTATTATCTAGGCCGCTTGAAGTCGAATCCGCGTAGAGGATTGCTTCTATCCGGAAAGTACGATTTGACCTTCACACCCGAGCTAACGCGGCTCCTGTTCGAGGAATGTGAAAAGCAGGGAATTAACTATGACCGGGCGGTCGTCCCCTGGGGCCACTACACGATGGGCATGTTTCCGTTCAAGTATTATGCCGGCTACAAGATGATTGGTTATATGCATAAGTATCTGTGAGTAAGGCAAGGCTAGTCTCTTGAAGTCGGATTATTCACGTGCTAGGCTGTTTTCATTATCCTTGGAGGTGAGCGAATCTAATGCCGATCTACGAATACGTCTGTGAAAAGTGCGGGGAGTACACAGAGGTAATCCAGAAGGTAACGGATGAGCCCATCAAGCGCTGCAAAAAGTGCAAGGGCAAGCTGGAAAAGCAGATCTCTCGCACGAGTTTCCAACTTAAGGGCTCCGGCTGGTATCAGACCGATTACTCGAGCAAACCTAAAGAATCGTCCGGCGCCTCGGAAGAGAAGAAGGGCTCAGACGAGAAAAAGAAATCTGATTCCGCTCCCACTGCCAAAACTGATTAGACAATCGTTCGTGGAACATCAAGGGATCCTGCTTAGTCTTAGGTAGCATCAAAAATAGCGTCCAGGTCCTTGTCTTTCTAGCCGCAAAGGCGAGAGCGGCCCTTTGACTTTAGCCGTCGTACCTTACGCCGCCCTAGCCCCAAGCTATCTTCAGGACTTGGGCTCGAGCTTGAACCAGACGCCTTTTTTGTTCATCCCCGGAAGCTCCTCGAGCGCTTCGCGTTTATCCAGGTCACGAAGCAAGGACGCGATTCCATCAAAATTAATGGAGTGATCCCGCGCCGCGCCCGCCGGGTGGTGTGATTTGAATATGATAGTGGTCTTCGGCGCGAGCGTGAGCACGCAGTCACAGTCAGGCGGAACGCCGAATGACCTTCCACTCCCGAATTCGACCATCACTGGAAATCCGAGAAATCGTTTGCCAATGAAAACCAGGATAGCCGTTCCATCGCGGCACTCGATATCGACAGGCCAGGAGCCGGAATGAAAACAGGCCGAGCTCTCGTTCGTCGCGTAGCACTCGTAATAACGTGAAAGGTGATCGTTCTTCTCCACAAACAGACTACCCGATTCGCCTGCCACCGCCGTTGTTTCAACCGAGCGCCGGAAGAAGTCTTGCGCTTCTTCAGGATCGAGATGCAACAATTCCGAAAACAGCTCCGAGTATTCTTCAACCGCTTCGAGCTCATTAAGCCCCTGGGGCGGCAGAACAGTAAGCGGCCGCTTCCTCGACTCCGGTAGGTAGTCGCTCTTCAGCCGATCTTTGCGGGTTTCGATTGCATCAAATCGAGACACGCTTGCTTCGGCTTCGACGTGGGCAAACTCGATTGCGACCCGGGCAATCACCTGCTCGATGGATATATATTCGTTCTTCGCGATGCGTTGATAGATTTCGAGAGTGTCCTCGGGAAGGGTGATGGAAATTTTCTTTCCACCCCTGCCGCGAGTTTCTCCATTGGTCTTTGGTTTCTTTCGCTCCGCCATCAATTAGTTAATGTATAGCCTCCCTTTCGGATTGTCGGCAAGGCCCGGAATGGTGTTCGTTCAACGGAATGATGCGGAACAACCCGAATAGCATTGGTCGACATCTTAGCACCGGTCAATTAAGCGAAAACCCGCGAGCGCAATTGCTCGTATCAACAACAGGAGGGCAAGGTGGCTAGCTTTCGAGATCCCGTAAAGACTTTCGCTCCGATGGAAGTTCTCGAACGATTACTCGAGATCGCAGAATATTACGGACACCGGCCCGTATTGTACATAACGTCTAGTGAAGACCTTGCGAGTTACCTGGATTCGTTTGGATTCGATATCTACAGCCTTACTTCTAACCCCGCAGCGGCATTCAATCACACATCGAGAATCGTGACCGTCCTTCCCAACGGAAGCAGATCGCACGAGAGCGCAACTACTCACTGAAATTTTAACGAAATGGCAACTAATGAAGCTGGACAGCCCGTCCTTAGCGTGAAGTCACCCGCGCTTTTGACTCTTCCGGTCTTCGTTTGCCGAGCGGTTAGATTCGAACAGATCGCTTTTTAGCAACTGGGTCAGCCGCACGTCGCCGCTTGTAACCACTTTCCTGCTTGTAACGGCTGCGCGCCCGAACACCGGAAGCGGCGCCAGCCGCCCTGCTTTTCGAGCCCGCAACGCAACCCTGTATCTCGATTCCCTCGGATTGATTTCGTATGCCGCGCGAAAATGATCGTGAGCGACCGCAAGCTTCCCTTCCCCGAGATATATCAGACCGAGATGATAAAGCGCCGCGTCGAAATTTGGATCAAGCTCTATACATCTGCGCAAGTGGCGCGACGCAACACCCACGCGGCCGTCTTCCAGGTACGCCCTTCCGACCAGGTAATACATTTCGGGAGTCGGTTTGAGCGATAATGCCCGCTTCAGGTGTGTGATAGCCTCGCGAAGCTTTCCTTCGCTCACCAAAATGCGCCCAAGACCGTAGTGGGCAGTGAACGATCGTTTCTTCAATCTAAGCGCACTGCTCAGATAATGCTTCGCTCGTTCGAGGTCGCCTTCGTCTCCGCAAATCACTCCGAGAATAACCAGGCCGCTATAGTTTTCAGGATGTCTGTCTATAGAGCGCTCGATATAAACGCGCGCCAGCGCCGGCTGATTGGCTCTAAAAAAATGTTCGCCCACTAAAAAAGCAAGAGGACCGTTAGCCGGATCAAGCAGCAGCGCCTTTTCAAGGTAACGGACTCCCCGTTTCGGATTGCCGCCCAGGAAGAGCCGGCATCCGGTGTCCAACAAGCGCGAAAACAGATCGAAGTTTTCTCCCTGGAAAGCGCCTATCGTCTCCTCGATACGTTCTTCGAATCGCTGATCTACGCTCGCCTGTTTCTCGTGTTTGTCGATTCGGGCCTGCCACAAGCTCTGAAGCGCTCCCGGCTCGACCGTTCCGCGCTCGATCAGATGCTCGACAATCGCCTCGATCATCGCGTGGTCGCTGATCGTCCCCGCCGCCTGTCTCCGAAGAAGATCCAGAAGTGCGTCAATCTGCTCCTGTCCGTGCTGAAGCGCGGATTCTAGAGCGCTGATGCGCTCGAGGAGATGTTCTTCCACGGTCGGCTTGGTTAAGCTTTCCACTCCGCCGTAGGCGTTAGCCGCCCGCGTCGCCGTTATGACCATCAAGCGCGCGCCGCACGACGAGCACGTCTCACGCATGTAAGGATTCGCACTTGAACATTGCTGACAAAATATCATTTATGAAAAACCACCACTGCTATGAAGACAACTGCCGCGAGACAACTGCCGAGCTTACTCGTTCCCAACGATCGTAGGAAATCTCAATAGATCCCAACGCCGTTTTAGTATTGATAAAACCCTCTTCCGCTTTTCCGGCCCAGCCATCCTGCGTCGACGTACTTCTTCAGAAGGGGACAAGGCCGGTACTTCGAATCGTCGAAGCCATCATATAGCACATTCATTATGGCGAGGCAAACATCCAGTCCGATAAAGTCCGCAAGTTCTAGCGGCCCCATTGGATGATTCATTCCCATTTTCATCACATCGTCGATGTCTTTGGGCGATGCCACACCTTCATATAACGCGAATGCCGCCTCATTAATCATCGGCATCAACACGCGGTTCGAAACAAAGCCCGGAGCGTCGTTGACTTCGACCGACGTCTTACCCATTTTCGAGGCAAGATCCCGTGTGATCGCGAATGTCTCATCGGAAGTCGCCGCGCCTCTGATAATCTCGACGAGTTTCATCACCGGCACGGGATTCATGAAGTGCATGCCGATAAATCGATCGGGACGCGAAGTCGCGGACGCCAGCTTTGTGATGGAAATTGAGCTCGTGTTGCTGGCCAGAATTACGCCGGGTTCCGCGATTCGATCCGCTTGCTTAAACAGCTCGGTCTTTATAAGAAGCTCTTCGGTCACCGCCTCAATAATGAAATCAACCCTTGCAAGATCGCCCAGGTTCACTGACGGAGTGATTCTTTCAATAATCTCGCGCTTCTCCCGTTCGCCAAGCCGGTCTTTCTCAACGTCGCGCTGCAGGCTCTTGCCAATCGTCGCGAGAGCCTTGTCCAGAAAAGCGTCTGAAACATCGCATAGGGTTACTTCGAAACCCGCGCGTGACGCAACCTGCGCGATGCCGTTTCCCATCGTGCCCGATCCAATTACTCCGATTTTGCTGATCAAGGGAACCTCCTCGCGCCAGTAAAAATAATTTAGTCAACGGAGAAGGTCAATACTAAGAACTTGCGTCGCCTGCTCAGTCTTAAATGAAGCATCCCGGGCGATGCTGATTCGTGGGTCGATATAAGAAGACGGTGTCTGAATTCAAAGCTGAGCCAGACGAATCAATACCTGGTCTCTTTCCGAGTCGTTTATCGGCGCGAGTTCAAGGTATCGCTGATATGCTTCGCGCGCGCGAGCCGTTTGGCCGAGATGTTCATACGCCAATCCGAGCCTCGCATGGATCGGGGCAAACCTCCTGGGCACTCGCGGAAGCGCTTCTTCAAGCATCAGGCGCGCGTCGTCGTAGCGAGATTGCTCCAAATAGAATTCACCGACGTAATACCAGCCGACGGCGCGCGGCCATACATCCAGCGATCTCCTCATAGCTTCTTCGGCTCGGCGAAAATCCTTCTGCTGAGCGCGCAGCATGCCGAGGTTGAGCAGCAACGTCGCCACCTTGAATCGAGTGAGCGGGGTTTCCCGAGCCTGCGCCAAACCCTGTTCGAGATACTCGATTGCCTGATCGGGCCTCCCAAGCGCCTTCGCGAAGTAGCTCAGCTCCATGTAAGCCTGGGTGCAATGTGGATCTAAGGCCAAGGCCTTCCTGGCTTGCTCTTCGGCAAGCGTTGGTTTGCCCCTGTCAAAGTCCGTTTGGGCGAGCGCAGTGCGCGCCATCGGCGAATTCGGTTCAACCGCCACCGAATTCTCATTCACCGACAGGGTATCGTACCAGGCGCGATTGTTCTTCATATTGGCGACGCCCCACACAAGAATCACTACAATCGCCGCGCCGGCGGCTATAACGGCGCCTCCTTGCGCAAGCCTCTTCGATTCACGGAGAGCCAGGATTCCCATTGCTACCGCAAGGCAAAAAGCGATAGACGGAAGATAAAGATATCGCTCCTGAATGAGATACTCCGGATCGAAACCTCGAATACCCGCAAGCGCGGGGGCCAAAGTAGCAATGAACCAAATTGCCGCGAACGTAAGTACTCGCGATCTTGAAAAGTAGATCGCCAGCCCGAGAATCCCGACCAAAAGAACCGGGAGGAGGAACCGTGGGCTCAAAATCGAACCAACAAGTTCGGTATAATGTTGGTAGCTGTAATTCGCCGGAATGATCAGGAGTTGTAGATACTTTGTTATCGCCAGCGGAACCGTCATCAATGCAGGTCCAAGCGGATACCGGAGGCCATTTCCGAACAGCATTCCTGCCAGAGCTATAGAGCGCAACGCGAGATATATTCCCGTCGGCGCCAGAAAAAGAAGTGGCAGGGCGGAGGCTCGCAGCGCTCTTTTCACGATCGGCAGCGTCTGCTCACCTTCATAAAACTCACAGAAGCCGATGACCGCCGGAAGCGCGATCGCGGTTTCCTTGCTCATCAATCCAAAAAAATAAAGTACCAGCGAGGCTATGATATAGGCCCGCTTCCCAGTTTTGCGGAACCTGAGATAGTAATAAAAAGCGGGCAGCAGAAAGAGCGCCAGCATAGGGTCCGTGACACCCGAAATCCACGCGACCGATTCCGAGTGAACGGGATGCACCGCAAAGAGCGATGCCGCAAGCAGCGCCAATACCGGAAGCTTCGTGAACTCTCGAAGGACGACAAACACCAAGAACGCGACGGCGCCGTGAATCAGCACATTAGTGAGGTGCCAACCCCAGGCCGCTTTTCCGAAAACAGCATTCGTCAGAGTAAACAAAACGCTGAACATCGGCCGATAGTACGAATCAACCGACATCTTTATGTCGCTGGTCGCAAACGACCACACGCTTGTCGTGAACGCGAGATAGAGGTTGCTCAGCTTCTGGACAAGGGTATTGTTGACGACTTGAACGGTATCGTCAGAAGCAAACTTGTTCCCAAGCGTATTGAGAGAGAAGAGGACGGCCAGTGCGGAAGGTATAGCCGCGTACCAGGATTTCCATTGCTGCTTAACCTGCGAAGAAGTAGCAGCGATGTCCTCCCGTGAATAGGTCGAGTCTCTCTTTGCCTTACCGGGCCCGCTGTGAGTAGATTTCGGCTCCGAACGCTCCGCGGTCTTCGCTCTGCCTTTTGCCATGTTCGCTCGAAAGTCTCATCGCTCCACGGCGAGCGCAACCGCATTGCCGCCGCCAAGACACAAAGCGGCGATGCCACGCCGCGCATCGCGCCGCTCCATCTCATGTAACAGAGTCACCAGCACTCGAGCTCCGCTGGCGCCGATCGGGTGACCAAGCGCTACGGCGCCGCCATTGACGTTCAACCGCGAAGGATCAATGCCCATTTCGCGAGTGATAGCCACGATCTGAACTGAAAAGGCTTCATTGATCTCGATCAGGTCCACTTCGCTCAGGGCCCACCGCGCGCGCTCCAGAACTTTCTGAATCGCGGTAACCGGCGCCATCATTACCATTCTCGGTTCGACTCCGCTCGTCGCTTGGGCGATTATACGCGCCATCGGCTTGCGACCCAGCTTTAGCGCGACATCTTCCGACGTGACAACGAGAGCAGCGGCGCCGTCGTTTATAGCCGAAGCGTTTCCCGCCGTAACCGTGCCGCCTTCCTTAAAAGCCGGCTTCAGCCGCGAAAGCAATTCCACCGAGGTGTCGGCGCGAGGTCCTTCGTCAGTCTTGATTAAAAGCGCCTCGCCTTTCTTCTGCGGGATCTCGACAGCCACAATCTCTTTATCGAAGCGCCCTTCCCTTTGAGCGGCGACGGCCTTCCGGTGCGAGCCCGCCGCAAATTCATCTTGTTCCTGTCTATCGACCTTGTACTTCTCCGCGATAATCTCGCCGGTCGAGCCCATATGCCAATCGTCGAACGCGCACCACAGTCCATCGTGAATCACCGAGTCGATGAGCTGTCCGTTACCGAGGCGATAACCCTCTCGGGCTTGATTCAGAAGGTAGGGCGCGTTCGTCATCGACTCCATACCGCCGGCGATCGCCGCGTCGATTTCGCCGAGCCTGATCCCCTGGGACGCCAGCATCACCGATTTGAGGCCCGACCCGCAGACCTTGTTCACGGTCAGCGCCGCGACTTTGTTTGGGACTCCGGCCTTCAACGCAACCTGCCGGGCGGGGTTCTGACCGTTGCCGGCCTGCACGACATTGCCCATTATGACTTCGTCTATTAACTCGGGCTCGATCCCGGCGCGCTCGATTGCGGCCCTCGCTGCGATGACCCCGAGATCGACCGCTTTGAGAGACTTAAGGGCGCCGAGAAATTTGCCGACGGGGGTCCTCGCCGCCGACAGGATTACTGCATCAGACATTGTTTAACCCCGTATATAAAGGCTGGTTTGTGCTCGAGAAAATTTCAAACGTCATTATTGGACTCGGCATCCGAGGGTGTCAAGAAGGCCCTCCCCGTCGCTTTCGCAACATCCTTATCTTCACCGCAACCCGCTCGCATGCGTTGCTATCGGAGAAGCGCCTCGATCTCGATCAGCAAATCGTCCATGGAGTCGACCACTCGATGAGCGCCCGTGAATTCATGATGCATCGTCATGCGATTGCGAAGAATTATGCAGCGGATACCCGCGTCAGTCGCCGCGCGAAGACCCCGCGGAGAGTCCTCGATCACCAGGCATTCCTCGCCTTTTAGACCGAGGCGTTTGAGGCCGAGCAGGTAAGGTTCGGGAGAGGGCTTGCTATTCATGTAAGTCTCGGCCGTAAGAACAAACTTGAAGTGTCGATTCAACGTGAGAGGCGCATGGATCGCGTCGTAGTGTTCCCGGTTCGCACTGGTCACGACGCCCATGTCTACTCGCTTGCTGAGGGTGTCCAGTACGCGCTCGACGCCGGGCACTGCCAACCCTGATTCCGTTAGAAGGCGCGCGGTATAAATCTCATCTCGTCGCTTTCTGAGAGCGGCGATTTCTTCGGCTGTGATCCCTTTTTCGGATAGAAGGTGCCAGGCGCCGCGGTTGTCGAGCAGAAACCAGTTGAAGAAGTCCTCTTCGGATAACTCGGCATCGTGAAGCCGAAGATAGTCTCTATTGACCTCGAAATAAATTCGCTCCGTGTCGACGAGTACGCCGTCGTTGTCCCAGAGAATTCCGGAAATCATTCCAACTCCGCTTGTTGCTTATTCGTTTTGTGCCAGCTATTGAAGAATAGCATGCCTCGAATAGCCAAACTCAAGACATGCCTTCAAAACGATTGTGGCGCCTCGGCCCCTAACGACACCCCGCAACGATGACGCCTGAGATCGTTTCACAGTTTCAAGCCTGCCAAAAGACGGCCCGCGGAGATTCGGCCGCGGGCCGCCGGACCTAATCCCGCGTTGCATTTACCTTCCGGTTCCGTCTATTCTTGCGCTCAATGCTTCAACCCCTTTGAAGCAAGCCGCAGGACTATGGCGATGCATTTCCAGCGAGGTCATTCAATTGCCGCGTGATCTTATTCAAAAGTACATAAACAATCCGTGGATTCTTGCAGCCGCGGCGGCCGTGGCTGCATTCGTGATCCTGCTAATAATCCTACTCATCGTAAAGCGCTCGCGCCGAAAGTCTCTCGAAGAAGAGTGGGCGGTCGAGCTCGACGGTCAAGAACACGAAACCGCTCACGAACAGTCTGAGCCCGCTCAGATCGAACCCGCGATGCGGCGGACGGCCCCGCTCGATCCCGGCTCCCAGAAACTTTTGAAGTTTGCCGCCAGCGTTATCGAGAACAGTACAGGGCCGGATTCACTGGGAAAACTCTCCGAGGCGATTATCGAGCTTATCGGCGCCGACAGCGCCTCGCTCTGGCGAGTCGATGCCGCTGTAGGCATGGTGAAGGTTGTGAACTTTCACGGTCCGGCTTTGACCGAGATGCTCCCGATTCCGTTGGGGCAAGGCATTACCGGAAGAATCGCCGAAGCAGGTGAGCCCGTTGTAGTCGAGGACGCGCCCAATGATCCCAGATGCTTGTTCCCTCACGAAGCGCGCGAAAACGGAATCATCTCCTACGTGGGAGCGCCTGTCACGGATGGCGGCCGCGTTATCGGAGTCATCGAGGCGTACTCCTCTCGTCTCGGTTTGTGGAGCAGGCGCGATGCCGTAATGCTCAAGCAGGCGGCCGAGCTTCTAACCAGTCTCTTTCGGAATATCAATGAATCGGCTTCAAGAATCAGGGTCGAAACCGCTTATCTCAGCCTCGTGGACGCAATGGTTAGACTGACCTCGCTCGATGAGCTGATGGAAGCCGCGGTTCAGGTTCTTGGGCATGCCCTGGGCGCTTCACGAGTGGTCGAAGTCGAGTTTGAGGGCGACAAGATGCTGCCCATCCGTTACGAGTTTCGTGACCAGGCGGCTAGCTCGGCCAAAGGCTCAGTCTATTCACCGGAATTCGCGACGCGGGTGCTCTCGCGAGCCAAGGGCGGACCAATCGTGATGAACGACTCGCGATCCGACTCGTTGCTCGAGAGCGAAATCGTAGCACACCTTGGAATCCAGTCCGAGATGGCCGTTATGATTCAAGACGGCGGCTCCTCTTCGATAATGTTGTATATCCATCAGTGTGATCGAAAACGCGAATGGGAGACAGACGAAATCGAATTTGCGTCGCGCGTCGCAACACACCTTGCTCTCTCTATAAAGGTCATACAGTCGCGCGACCAGACGATGCGCGAGCTCGAATCCGCACGAAGTGAAGTCCGCCGCGCAGCCGAAGCCGGAACTCGGATACGCGTGTACGTCGACGCGCTGCCTGAGGCGGTCGTCGGTCTGGACAAAGACGGCCGCATTACTTTTTTTAATGGAGCCGCACGCGAACGGCTGGGACTAAGGAACGAAGATATCGGCCGCCAGGCTGAGATGACCGAGTCAATGGTGATGTCCAAAGAGGGCATCTGGAACCGGGTCCGGGCCTGCGAAAGGGTTACGAGATTCGACGCCGAAATAGGCTTGATGTCGGGGCCGGTCGGACCCGCGGGCGAGGCCGAAACAACCGCCGGGGCAATGATCTTCGTTCCGGTGAGCATTTCAGTCGGCACGCTGCGCAACGAGAAGAACGAAATCGCCGGCCGCGTTATCGTGGTCAGCGACGTGAGCCACTTGAACACCCCCGCGCCGATGATCTCGAGCAGGCGTGTTCCCGAGCTTGAACGGCTGGTCAGAAAACTTGAAGAGTCGCTCAAAGAAGCTCGCGCGACCGAGGTCGAAGCAAAAGAAAACGAAGCTACCGCGCGGGCGGCGCTCGACAGGGCGCTTCAGGACGATGCCGAGTTGAAGACGGCGTCCGCGGACGTGCGCCGCATGGAGACCGAGCTTCGAAAAGAGCGCGATCAGCTTCGCGAAGACGAAGCGCGCGCGCGCCGCTCGGCCCAGCAATTGTTGGAGATCAATCGCCTGAAGAGCGAGTTTATCGTGAACGCCGGCCGCGAGCTCGAAGGCTCGCTCCAATCGGTGGCCGGATTCGCCGAGCTGCTGGGACAGGGCTCGTATGGCGACCTAAATCCCGATCAGCTTCAGGTCGTCCAGGGAATTTACGCATGGGCCCGCCGAATGAAAGCGGACGTTGACTGGTTGATCGAGTACGGATCCTCAAGAGGCCGCCGCCTCGATACGAACGTGCCTGAAGGCGCTGAAGAGGCAGGCGAAGCGGAAGCGGAAACAGCTTAACAAAAAAGGGTGGGCGCATGCCCACCCTTCGATCCTTCTCATTTTTTCCGCCCTCGCGCTACTGCGGATCTGAATCCCACCAGTACTGTTTCTCAAGCTTCTTCTGCACCGGCCAAATTTTATCGAGCGTATTGCCGTTGAACAGCTCTCCGTTTTTCATGACATGCAATATCGTATTTGTATTGCGAATGTCCTGAAGCGGATTCTTATAGAGCACGATCAAGTCCGCGAGCTTGCCGACTTCCAGCGAACCGACGTCCTGTTGAAGGCCGATCGCTTCCGCCCCGAAGATCGTGGCGCATCGCAAGGCCTCGAGCGGAGTCAATCCTCCCGATTGAATGTTCCAGATCTCCCAGTGACATCCGATGCCCTGCATCTGACCGTGTCCGCCCAGACACACTCGGCCTCCCGCGTGCACAACCGCCGCCGCGCCTTTTGCGATAGCCGAATGCCCGTATTCTTCGCTCATGAACCATTGGTGACGGCGCTTCACCATCGTGTCGAGCAGTTCGTGCGGTATGAACTTCCTCAGCTTCTGATCGCCATGAACGTCCGTGGTTTCGAAGTAGTAGTTCTCGCTGAAGGGCGCGCCGTATGCAACCAGAAGCGTAGGCGTATAAAACGTCTTCGTCCTTGTGACATACTCCGCGACGTCTTTATAGATCGGGTGAATCGGCAGCGCGTGCTCGTTCCCAGAAAAGCCGTCGGCCATTTGCGAAAGGTCGAGCTTCATATCGAGCGCGCCCTCGGTAGTCGATGTGATGCCCAGGTCTTTGCACGCCATCGACACCCATTGCCGCACTATTCGATCTCCTGAGACGTATTCCTTCAACGTCGTCGTGTGATACGCGTCTTTGTATCGCTTGATGAATGACGCGGTCGTATCTTTATCATCCAGCCCCGAACCAGAGAACACGCCGGGTCCCGTCGAATAAACGCGCGGCCCGATGATCTCGCCCGTATCGACGAGATCCGTATAAGCGAAAACGTCGTTCGTGCTGCTCTGCGGGTCTCTCGTTGTAGTAATGCCGTAAGCTAGATTTGCCAGATACTGCCATATCTGCGTTTGATGAACGTCGCGCGGCGGCCACATATGGGAATGAACGTCGACCAAACCCGGAATAATGGTCTTGCCGGTAACGTCGATCGTATTCGCGCCCGCTGGAATCGCCACCTTTCCTTTAGGACCGATGGCGGCGATTCGATTGTCCGTTATGACGATGTCGCCGCGCTCGATTACCTCATCGCCCTTCATCGTGATGAGCCGCGCGCCGCTCAACACAACAGTCCCCTTTGGACGGGCGCGCGGCGCTTCGACGACCGCTTCGATCGATTCGGGTTTGTCGGCGCCGGGCTGCTGTCTGTAAAACCTGTCGCCCCACGCCCACGTCATCCACTTCCCATCGGCCGACCACTGAATGTAATCGCCTCCTTCGACAGACATTTTCTTAACGGGAACAGCGGAAGGTCCGCCTGGAGTGATGCTGACGTTAACGACTTCCTTGCCGCGCCTGGGCACTGTTACAAGGTAATGCCGATTCTGAAGGCTCACGAAGGCCGAGTTCCCGTCGGGTGAAATCCTGATCGCCTCCGCGGGCGGCGGGCCTTGAAACGGTCCGAATGACGTGCCGGCGCCCGTCACTCTTAAATGAACCCTTCGATCGAATCCGTCGATGCGCACGGAGGTCAGGCCCATGAACGTGGTCATATAGACTCGGGTCGGATCGCTGGAAAAATGCGGCTGCTCTCCGCCCTGAGTCGAGCCGATCAAGGTTGAATCTCCGCCTGCCGCTGGAATCCATCGGAGATCGAGCCCGGAATCGCGCTGTATTCCGGTTATTTCCGCGATCATCGTTGAGTCGGGGAAAATATCCGCGTGCGGCTTGAGATCGGAGTAGAGCTGATCGCGTGTCGTTCCGGACACAAAAACGATCTTTGAGTTGTCAGGTGAATAGACCGGGTCGGAATAGAAGGCGGCGCGCCTGGTCAACTGCTCAGGCTGAGCGCCGCCGTCGGCCGCAACCCGGAATATATGTCCTCCCTCTCGGGACCAGGTGGCGTATGCGACATACCGTCCGTCCGGCGACCAGGCCGGCATGAACTCTCCCGCGGTCGAGTTTGTCAGTCGTCGCGGCGTACCCGAAGGCAGATCCATGATCCACAGCTTGCTGAGCGAGCTGAATACGACTCGCCTGCCGTCCGGAGACAGCGCCGGCCATCGTATCAACCGGGCTTTTACGTTAGGGCCGTCGTCTACTCGATTCTGGAAATAGACCCTCGGCGCGATCTCGGCTTCGACCTTCGCCATGAATGGAATGACTGAGGCGGCGCCGGTTTCGAAGTCTACACGCTTGATCTTGCCGTCGATGGGCACGATTAGGGATTTGCCATCCGGCATGAACGCATATCCCGGCATCGTGTCACGGGTGGCCCTGGATTCCTGATCGTCTCTGGTGACGTTGTTGATCAGCCATCTCTCTTCGCTGGTTTCGAGGTCACGCACTCGAAGCGCGGTTCCAAGCTCAAAGCGCGTTGCGTAGATCAGCTTCTTGCCGTCCGGCGTAAGAAGAGGGCGCATAGCGCTTCCCTGAGCATTCGTGACCGTGGAAGTCTCGCTCGTATCGCGGTCGAATCGGACGATCTGCCACATCGGGAAAGTAGCGTTGTAGGTGAATGAGTTTATCCGCACCGCATAATACATGAAGCGGCCGTCGGGCGACGCTACGGCACCGAGCCTGCTCGGCCGCGGCCTTTGAGGCTCTCCGGTTGGAGCGGTCGGCAGTGGAGGGTCAGGCGGACCTACCACTACACCGGTTCCGCCATCCTTGTTATACATCCAGATCGCGAATGTGCCGATCGCCTGATCCGTTCGCGAGGCAATAATGTATTGTCCATCCGGCGTCCATGACGGTGAAACGAATGCCTGGTTGCGGCCCTTCGTTATAGCTTTTTGATTAGCTCCGTCGGCATCGCAGACCCATATGTTTTCGGCGCCGCTTCGATCGCTCAAAAAAGCAATCTGTTTCCCGTCCGGTGAAAACTTCGGCTGACTCTCGAATGAGAGCCCGCCGATGATCCGCTTCGCCTGACCGCCTGCAATCGGGAGCGTATAGATGTCTCCAAGCAGATCGAATACGATCATCTTTCCATCGGAAGAGACATCGAGAGACATCCAGGTGCCTTCGTCGGTAGTGAATTCAATCTTCTCGGCGCTTTTGAGTGGAAGCTCTTCCTCTTTTTTATCATCCTTCTTTTTGTCGTCGTTCTTTGCTTCCTGCGAGAAGGCCGCCAGCGGCAGCATCAACATCGCCGTTAATAGGGCCGCAAGAAGCGAGGTGGGATTTATCCGGAACTTCATGAGTTTTTGACCTCCTGAGAGATAAATGATTTCAGCAAGCACGAATTAAAGCAGGATCACATCGGGAGAATGCGGATCACGAAGCCTCCGAGGGTTTCTCCCGTCAGGGAGCGAGGCATTCAGGTGATCGGCCGGACAAGTCGCATTCTACACGCATCGCCCTGATTACAACATCATTCCGAGCATGCGCGAGCTTACTGTGTACCGGGGCTGAGGCTTCCCCAGGGATGGAACCGGCTCAAACGATCGAATCATCTCAAGCCGGAACGGCTTCCCGCCTTCGATCCCTGAAGCCAAAGAAGAAGATGACCGCGCATACCGTCGTCAAAACGCAGGGAACCAGAAACACCTTCGTGTAGTTGACGATTTGAGTCGCGGCGTCGGCAGTCGTGAAGTAGTCGCGTATCCAACCGGCCAGCAACGAGCCGATGTACATGCCAAGCCCGAGTGTAACGAACGTAATCAGCGACTGCGCGGATGCTCGTATATCCGGGGTCGCTACGGAGTTGACATGAATATAAGCAACAACAAAGAAGCAGACGTAACACAATCCGTGCAGCGTCAACGCCGCTATTACAAGACTGGTGGGCTGCCCATATGCGAACACGGCGTATCTGATCGGCCACGATAGTATCCCGACAACCATCGTCTTTCGAACACCCCAGTTCTTAAGCATCCACGGCAGGGTAAGCATCGCTCCGATCTCCGCCGTTTGCGCGATCGTCATCACCGCCGGAACGTTATCGGAGTTGATACCGATCGCCTGAAGGAAGGGCGCGGTCAGCACATAGTAGAACATCAGCTCGGTCGAAACCACGAAGGCGATGATCATAAACAGAGTGAACGAGGGATCGCGCATCATCTTTAACGCCGAAAGAAAAGCCCAGGGGCTCGCGCCGGACTTTGCAGGCGGGGTCCGCGGCAACGCTATACAGAACAGGCCGAGCGCGAACGATAGAACTCCGGCCAGCCACAGACTGTCAGCTCCTCCAAGACCCGGCAGTCCGTGCGCCTCCGGCCAGATTTTTCGAAGCGCCGTCAGCATCAAGCCGACGGCGATCCAACCGAGAGTCCCGAATACTCGCACCAGCCCAAACTTATTCTCCGCATCCGGCAGATGATGAAACGTTATCGAGTTGGTGAGCGCAAGAGTCGGCGCGTATACCAGCGACCAGACGAACATTAAGATGAGAAAGGGATGATAAGAGCCCGCGCCTGCCATGGCGCAGAGCAATACTCCGCCTGCCAGATGCAACGCGACAAGGAGCTTTTCGGTGGCGACATAGCGATCGGCCAACTGGCCGCCTACGAACGGCGCTATCATGCATCCGAGCGGAAGCATCGCGTAGATCCAACCGGTCTGCGTGCCGCTGAAGCCTATTCTCTCCAGGTAGGCGGACAGCACCGGCGACCATGCTCCCCAGACCATGTATTGAAGGAACATCATCACTGATAGACGCCAGCGAACGCTTGAGTCCATATTGAACCTCGTTAAATCTCGTTTATACTTTGCCAAGTATGGTCGTACGGGATCGCTCCGATCCTACGCGAGCCATCATCCCCGGATAGCTGGATTCGAACGCGAACCGACTTCTATCACAGAGTCAAAATCCGAACAAGCATCATCGGCTGCTATAAATCACAGGAGAAAGCCGATGGATTGACCAGGGAAGCCCGCAACTCTAAAATCCTTTTCAGTCTATTCGAGAGGTATCAACCTGTGAGCAAGCGACGAACGATGAAAGCCCGAATGATCGAGATGCTGCTGTTCCTGCCCAATCTGGTCAGGCTTCTATTCTCCTTACTTCGCGACTCGAGAGTGTCCTCAGCCGACAAGGCGATTCTCGCGGGTACGATCATCTACGTTATAGCGCCAATCGACGTAATACCGGACTTCATACCGTTCATTGGACTCGTGGACGACGCGTACCTGGTAGCCATAGCGCTCCTACGCCTCTTGAACCGCGCGGATCAACGTGTCATCAGCGAGCACTGGCACGGACAAGCCGACCTGAAGGAGCTTGTGACGGGAATCTCTCAAATCGCCGAGTATTTTCTGCCTAAACGAATCAAGAACGTGCTGCGGGGCAGAATCGAGCGCGAACGGGCCTCGTCTCCAGCTCCGCGGGCTGTCAATCAGTAATCTCCGCTTCATAAAATCCGCCGAACCGGATTCCGATCGGAGGTGGAGCGAGATCGAAAAACGTTACCAGCCCGAAGAAAAATATCCTTCGTTCAAAGCATTTCTTGCCAAGATCTCATCAACCTTATTTAGAACGCCGTTCGAGTTCTTTTATCAGCTTGCCGTGAATCCCGCCGAACGAACCGTTAGACATTCCAATGACAATGTCGCCGCTTGCGACCATTTCAGACAGGTATAAAACGATGCCGTCTATAGCTTCTATGAACTCAGCGGTTCGGCCGAAATCTCTCAACGCCCCGATCATCTCGGCAGGCGAAATGCCCGTTTCAGCGGTGTAGCGCTCAGGATGGAATAGACCGGCAATAATAACGACGTCGGCCTCGGAAAGACTCTGGACGAAGGCCTTCTGGAATTCCTTGCGCTGCGCCGTGAAAGACCGCGGTTCGAATACCGCGACAATTCGGCCGTGGGGATATTTCTGGCGAGCCGCAAACAGCGTTTCGCGCACCGCCGTCGGATGATGAGCGAAGTCATCGATTATAGTAATTCCATCGACGACCGCGCGGATTTCCATTCGCCGCTTGACGCTTTTAAATTCCGCGAGCGCGTTTCGAACAGCGCTTCGATCGAGACCAAGAAGTTCAGCGCAGGCTACAACGGCCAGACAGTTCCTGATGTTGAAGGCGCCGGCCAGAGGCGTCTTATACGATTCGAATCGCGCGCCGCCTGCTTCCACATCGAAAGAAGTCATCTCTCCGGAAAAATCAAGATTCGTCGCTCGCCATCGCGCGTCGTCGGAGGTCCCGAAACTCTCAACCGGGCAAAAGGCTTTTCGCGAAAGCTCTCTTACGGCCTCCGAGTCCCAGCCCGCGATCAGGCGCCCATTTTGGGGAATGAGGTTTATGAGTCTGCTGAACGCGAGCTTCACCGCGTCAAAGTCGCGATAGATGTCAGCGTGATCGAATTCGACGTTGTTCAGTATCACCGAATCCGGAAGATAGTGCATGAACTTCGGACCTTTGTCGAAGTAAGCTGTGTCGTATTCATCCCCTTCTATCACGAAAAACTCGCCCGCCGTCACTCGGAAAGAAGACTGAAAATTCTCGGCGACACCTCCGACCAGAAACGAAGGGTTCATACCGGCGCACTCGAGAGCCCATGCCATAAGAGACGTCGTGGTGGTCTTGCCGTGCGTCCCCGCAACCACAATTGAATGACGGCCTCGAATGAAATTCTCTTCGACGACAGCCGCCATCGACGTGTAATACATTTTCTGGTTAAGGACATACTCGAGCTCGGGGTTGCCGCGAGTGATGGCGTTGCCGACAACTACAATATCCGGGCGGTCGGCGAGGTTATCCGCCTTGTAGCCTTCGCTCACCGGTATTCCAAGCTGTTCTAGCTGCGTTGACATCGGCGGATAGACATTCTCATCCGAGCCGGTGACGCGATGGCCCTGGGTCTTCAGCATTCCCGCAAGCGAAGCCATCGCAGTACCGCAGATCCCGATGAGATGATAGTGCTTATTGGTCAAATGAGGCTCCAGCATTGGCAGTGTAAGATCAAAGCCAGAGAGCTTATTTCAGATTCGCCGACAGAATCAATTCTATTGAGACCAGTACTGAAATAGACCGTAGCGCAAAAAGGGCGGGCACGGAGGTCCGTCCATACATTGATCTTCACCCTTCCGTCAAAACGCAATCTTCCTTTCTCAGCATCAACACCAGGACTGCCGCCACTAGCGCGGAGCCGGCCAGATAAAGCACTCCACCGGTGAATGACTTTGTCGCCTCCTTCACAAAGCCAACTACAAACGGTCCGACGAACCCGCCGAGGTTGCCTACCGAATTGATCAAGCCTATTGACGCGGCGGCGGCCGAACCCGAGAGAAAACCGGTCGGCAACGCCCAAAAACTCGGGAAGTAGCTAAACAAACCTGCCGCCGCAACGCAGAACATCGCGATTGCAAGAAACGGATTACTGCTCACCAGTGTGCTCAACACGAGCCCCACGAACGCCACAAGCATCGGAGCAACCGTATGCCAGCGCCGCTCCTTTGTTCGATCGGATGACCAGCCAAGCCCGATCATAGCAATGAGTCCGAAGCAATAGGGCAGCGCCGACACAAGAGTGACCTGAAAATTCGTCAGCCCGGAGATACTCTTGACGATGGTCGGGAGCCACAAGTTGAGCCCAAGAGAACTCGTGATGATGAAGAAGTACGCGACCGCGAGAACGATAACTCCGCGGTGTCTGAGCGATTCCAACACTGTGAGCGAGCGCGCCTCACTCTTCCTTTGCCGCTCGATCCGCAACTCTTCAACAAGCCATTCACGCTCGTCTTCAGAGAGCCACGCCGCCTGGCTCGGCCGGTCCGTCAGATAGAAGATCGTAACTACTCCGAAAATGATCGCCGGCCCGCCCTCAACGATGAACAGCCAGCGCCATCCCGCGAGTCCGAGCCAGTTCACGCCGAGCAGTAAACCCGAAATCGGCGAGCCCACAATGTTCGCGATCGGCACCGCCGCCATGAACAACGCTACAGCCTTCGCCCTGTCTTCGTCCCTGAACCAGTGGCTCAGATAGACGATTATGCCGGGGAAGAAGCCGGCTTCCGCCGCGCCGAGCAGAAATCTGACCGCGTAGAACTGACCGGCCGTATGAATAAAACCCATACAAGTCGCCAGAACGCCCCACGAGATCATGATTCGCGCGATCCAGCCTCGCGCGCTCCAACGCTCCACCAGCATTGTTCCAGGAATCTCCAGAACAAAATATCCGATGAAGAAAATCCCCGCGCCAAAACCGTACGTCTCGCTCGTGAAGTTCAAGTCCCGAGTCATCTCGAGGTTCGCATACGTGACATTGACTCGATCGAGGAAGCAAATAATGTAGACAATAAAAAGGAAGGGGATGAGCCGCCGGGTGATCCGCCTACGCGCCCGCTTTGAAAGAGGCTCCTGCACTACTGTTGTCGCCGCTCTGATGTCTTCTCCTTGGCGTGAGTCGTCACGCAGCCAGATGCCCGGATATCCAGTTCGTGACGGTCGAAAAGAGCTCTTCTTTTTCCGGTTCATTGAAGAGCTCGTGGTAGAAGCCTGAATAAGTCCGCAGCTCTTTGTCTTTCGATCCAATCAAAGGGAAGAGACGCGCCGTTGCGTCGTAGCTTGCAAGCTTGTCATCGGAGCCGTGAAGTATTAGTAGAGGCTTCTTAATCTCGGAAGCGCGCCGCGTGAGATCTTCCATTGCCCGGGTTGCCTCCGCGAACCACCTCGCGCTTACGACGTGGTGCACAAGCGGATCGGCTGCATAGGCGGCTCCAACATTCGGATCGCGGCTTAGCACCGCCGGATCGATTTCATTATTGAGAGTCAGGCGCGGCATCAGCGCCGCGCTTATTTTGCCAATGAGAAGTTTATGCGGAGGAACTCGAGCCGCGACGCCGACGAGAGGGGCTGAAATAACCGCGCCTCGTATCGCAGGGTCGTTGCGAAGAAGATACCTCAGAGCTATCAGGCCGCCCATACTATGAGCGACAAGAAAAAGCGGAAGAGGAGCCTCATTGCTGACGACCCGGCGTATCATTAACCCGAGATCGTCCTCGTAGTCCTTGAACCGTTCGACGTGGCCGCGCGCGCCATCCGACTTGCCGTGGCCTCGCTGATCGTAGCCGGTAACCGAGCAACCCCGTGCACTGAGGTGTGATGTCAGGGCCCCGTACCTTCCGCTGTGTTCTCCAAAACCGTGAACCAATATTGCTTCGGCTACCGCTTGAGGCGCCGGCCTTCGCCACATCCAGAGCTTCGTGCGGTCTTGAGTGATAATCGATTCTTCCATATGTGAAGTTGCTGATGAAATGAAGCAGGCCTCAGGCGAATCCGCAGAGATTAAACGCTATCGCTGCCGCGGCCGCAACCGTACGGCGACTGGATTCTCGAGCGGCGATCAAGCGAGATCGATGGCCTTATTGTCGTAAAACCGGCCACAACAAGGATCGACGGCCGAGATCAGCGGAAGGGAGCCGACGCCGGAGGGAGCCATGTCGCTCAGTCGCTGAGGCCCGAGCGAGGGGTTGAAAAGCACGAAATTTGCTCCGTTCCAGTCATGGGCGTCCGCGTGTGTACGATTTCGCTCTCGTCACCGGAGACATCCGAGGTGCAAATGAACCTGACTGTGGAAAATTTAGTGATTCTGTTGCTCGTCGGAGGGCTCACCGGCGCCATAGGACAGAGACTTGCTGGGTATTCGCGAGGCGGGTGCTTAACCTCCATTGCTCTGGGCTTCATTGGAGCTTTGATTGGAAGCTGGGCCGTAAAACAGTTCAGGCTGCCTGAGATATTCGCAATGAAAATAGGCGAGACTCACTTCCCTATCGTTTGGGCGATTGTAGGAGCGGCGGTTCTGGTGGCTATCTTTGGATTGCTGACGAGGAGACGGTATATCTAAGCGGGATCG
>Ga0066687_10000014_pt1 | contig 53820 bp, 37 predicted proteins | sample GraSoiAngelo_136_FD_65630 | JGI IMG/M metagenome (GOLD analysis project Ga0066687, IMG submission 65630) | Grasslands soil microbial communities from the Angelo Coastal Reserve, California, USA - 14_0929_09_20cm | ecosystem: Environmental > Terrestrial > Soil > Grasslands | place: USA... | reverse complement strand
CGCCGCAGCGCTCTGGGACCCACCGATGAATCGGTGGGCTACTTTCAGACGATCCCTACGGGATTGACGTCTCTGCGCCAAAAATCTCTAATGGCCAAACTCCAGCCACCGATGAATCGGCGGGCTCGAGCTTGGACAATGGCGGACCTGGGAGCGCAGGCATCTTGCCTGCTTCCCCCACCGATGAATCGGTGGGCTATTAATCGAGCATCCCTTTGGGATGCCAATCGATCTGGTATATCCACTGATCTGGGACGCTGATCTCGGGTGTCAACTGACGGAGAGTTATGCCGCCGACTGCTGATCGATTTCCCAGCCAGGAAATACAAGCACCGCCGGATGGCACTTGAGCGCGCGAGCCAGAATCTTGGCCCGCTCCAACCCTAGTCTTACGCGATCATTCTCGATTGCCGAGATAGTCGACTGTGGTATGCCGGTTAGCTCGGCGAGTTGATTCTGACTCAGATACTGAAGCTCTCTAATGATCCGCACAGATTCGCCCACTGACACCTTCATACGACGCTTTGCAGAACGAAACTGACTCATCTAAGGCCTCCGATCGTGTCGGATGTCAGTGTCTATGAGGGTGGAGATCAAGTTACTTTACCCCCTCGGATTCACGCAGGTTCCGGACCCATGCGGTGCTGTCCCGCATGTCGTCGCGATCTTGCCACATCCCTATGAACCGTTCATCGTGTAATTCAGAGCCCGCCGGTTGCGTGGCGGGCCGGCGTCCACCATACCGCTGATGCAAGTATGCAACAAATCCTTCCACCTCCCGTAGGGCTTCTTGTGGCAAAGAACGTATCTCGCGCAATATCTCATCAGGTGTCATGGTTCCTCCACCGACATTTTCTCTCATTCGAAAGAGATGTCAACCTGAGCGGCCAACCGACTTGCGTCACCGGGCCGCGCATGCCAAGACAACCAGGGGAACGAATCGGCGTAATGGGAAAACTACCTGCGCGGCTCGTTCCTAAATCTCTCAGTTGTGTGAGAGGTCACTATTCTCTTCTATAAGTTTCGTTTTGCCTTGTTTGAATTCGGCCAAGGCTTCCTTCGCAAGGAATGCTAGCTTGTCCTGTGAATTAGCGAATGCGTCCGCCCAACGCCCCTCTGAGGCAAGATCACTCAGCAGCATTTCGGCAAACGCATCCTGATCCTCGCCCTGGGAGTCGGGACGCTTCTTCGAATGCCTTCTCCAGAAGTTTGGTCATTTGTCTTATCACCTCGCCGGCAACTTGAATCAGAAACTTATCGAACTTTTGGCGTCGAGCACCATCGATTCAGAGATTGCACAACGTTGGAATGAGCCGCAGCGGGCGGTATGCGGAACACGGAAAGAAAAGGGCCGCATCATGAACAGGACTACTGCCCGCGCTCCAGTTCCAACCGTGAGTTATGCGACGTTCAGTGGCTTGATTCGGTCAATCTTCCTCTTGGCGGATCGAGTCGCTTCCCAAAGGTCCAGCGCGCGCTGGGCATTGAGCCAGAATTCAGGCGAATTACCGAACAACCGCGAGAGGCGGAGGGCCATTTCCGGGCTGACAGCCCGCCGCTCGCGAAGCAACTCGTTGATTGTTTGGCGAGAGACCCCCAGTGCTTCAGCAAGGGCCGAGACCGTCAGGCCGAAGTCCGGCATGAAGTCCTCACGAAGCATCTCGCCCGGATGCGTCGGACGAACCTGCCTCTCTCCAACGTTCACAATGCTCATGCAACACCTCGTCTCAATGGTAGTCGGTCAGTTCCACATCGTAAGCATCACCGTCGACGAACCGAAAGCAGATGCGCCACTGATCGTTGACAGCAATGGAATGTTGTCCCTTCCGCTCCTGCTTGAGTTCATGAAGGCGGTTGCTAGGAGGAACCTTCAAGTCGCCCAAGTGGGTCGCGAGGTCAAGGTATTCGAGCTTGCGCGTCGCACGCCTCGCGATATCCGGAGGAAACCGTCGCGACTCGCCAGTTGCATACAGCTCTTGCGTTTGGCGGTTCGCGAACGTCTTGATCACTGGTCAACTCTGATCTGTCACGTGATGCGTGTCAAGCCAGGAGACATCAAAGTAGCATAACGCCAGCGTCACCGGGCCGCGCATACCAAGATAATCAGGGAAACGAATCGGCGTAATGGGAAAACTACCTGCGCGCGGCTCCGGTGCACGCGGAGTTGGGCATCTGTCCACAATTGCGACAGTATCCGGTCGTATTCCGCATGGGTGTCTATCCAGAACCACACTATCGTATCGTCGGACTTTGCTCCGAGTGCTCGCCACCCTATGCCTGAGAACGGCTTGGGCGGGGAATCAAATCCTCCCTCGCACCGGGGGCTGCGCTTCGCTGACCCCCGGCTACTGGCGCGTTCCCTTTCAGGGAACAATCCCAAGAAAAAGATTCAAATCCCTGCGTTCGTTCTGGAACCAAATGCTCCCTCGCACCGGGGGCTGCGCTTCGCTCGCCCCCGGCTACTGACGCGTTCCCGTTCAGGGAACAATCTGAAATTATCCAACCTTCGATGTTTCTCGTTCTGGAAATAAATTCTCCTTCGTACCGGGGGCTGCGCTTCGCTGGCCCGCTGCTATCCCGCTAGTCCCGGTAGCGTGTTGATTGACGGTATTCGAGTCAGAGAATAGAATCTTCCCGGCTCTGAGTGGATACGGAGGCCGAATGCTACAGCCGCAGTTGATTACTGAATCTGAGTTGAATAAAGCAAGGGAGCTCCTCACCGCTCTCAAACGGTTCGCCATGTCCGGGGAACTGAGAAAAGAGTTTGAACTATCGCTTAGCGATTCACTGGATATCGATCAGCCTCCTGACATGCACGAGACGGAAGCCTTGCGGGATTGGTTCACCTTCGAATGGTTGGACGACGACGACAACGGCGTGATTGATCGCTTTATAAGCGAAGGCAACCTGTCCACGGACGAGAATGACTTGCTTCTGGATTGGGTTGACTCGTTCTCCGGAGTCTTTGAAGTACAGGTCGCCACTCGCAGCTCGATTCGCGTGCGGGATCTCGAGACCGGAGATCTCTACGAGATTATTCCCGATGCGACGACCGATACATCGTCGCTCAGACATGGACAGTTTGTTAACGCACGGTTGCTGCTACTGGGTGATCGCTTCATTTTCTCGTATCCGCCAATGCTCATGCCCAATCGAAGCGCGGCTATCGAAGCCGTTCAGAGAAATCGCATTTACAACTCCCTGAACTCGCCCGAGGTTCACGAAGAGATGATCGGGGAGATTCGCGAAGCGTTCTGCGAGTATTTCGGATCGGACGAGACAACGGTCACTCCAGAGGCGCTCTCCGAGACGATCCAAGGGTTTATCAAATACATGTTCTTCGTCCGCCTCGACCCGGAAACCGACACGACGATGGCGGAATCCTTCAAATCCCAGTTCAATGAAGACCTGTGGATTCCCGCGCTGGGCCCAATGCCGCCCGAGATCTCGAATGCCAGCGAAGTTACAATCCTCTGTGACGAGTTTGACGGGATAATGTTCCTTCCGGAGTACTCGCTCTTTAAAAGAGTTTTTGAGACACCGAATCCCAACTCGCTCGTACCCGCGTGGCGTGAGCTCGTTTGGGCTTACATAAAAGATCCAGCCATTCCGACGGCAGCCTTCGAGCGGGTCGCAGAAAAGCACCCGAAACGAATGGAAAAGATAATGAGCGAGCTCCTCGAAGAAGAGGACTTTTCCATTAACCATCTCTATTGCGCCCTCCTTCACTTTAAAGAGCCCGCCGAAGGTTTTGACGACCTCAAAGACGATGAGAAGCTCTGGGATCTCTTCGACGGTCAGAAAAAAATGGCCAAGGCCGTCAAAGCGCCCTCGACGGCAGCGAAGTCGAAATCAACCCGCGCTCGCGGCGCGAAACCGGCTTCAGGCCGCGCGCGAGTGACAGCTTCCCCGGCCGCCGGAGGAACGAGAAAGAAAACCAGAGCCCGATCGTAGCCGCCCGTTTCTCCGGATTGGAGAGTCATGACCGCCCTTCTAGTAGCGAGCATCCTCTTGATCAGCTTCGGGGGCATCGCCTTTTTCCGGCGGAACCGTCATCTCGATTCGGAACAGCCGCTGCTCGACGCAGCCCCGCCTTACTCGGGCTTATTCGGAGATCAAGAGCCGCCAGCCGCCGAAATAGAGGACGCGAAATCAGCACGCTTAAAGTTAAAAGAGGCGCTTGTCGAAAGGCTGCGGGCTGGGGATGTGACGGCGCTCGAAGAAGCTAACCGTCTGGCGGATCGTTCCATTTACGAGAATGCAGCCGATGCGGCCATCGAAATATTTCAACAGCGTCAGGGCGGGCTGAAACCTCTCGTCTGCTGCATCGTACAGAGTAAGGAATTGCGGGCGACACCAAGGCTCGCACAGGCTGTATTGAAACAATGGCAAGACTCTCCCGAAGCTATATCGGCGCCCGACGTACTCCACATCTCCGCTCTTTCGGACGACGCATCTACATTTCAAGACGCGATGAAGGAATTGCTTTCGTATCATCGCGTCCGGCCGTTTCTTCCCTACGACAAATTGCGTGCTCTGATCGAGAGCGAGTACTGGGTACTGTCGTCGGACGCCCGCCGATCTCCCGCCGGCTTTTTGCTGAAGGAGGAAATCGCCGCGATTCGGCGCGAGGCCGAAAAGAATGCTTCGCATGTCGAAGGCTGAGATCTTGATGATCTCTACAAGAAAGGATCTATGAACAGAGACGCTTCAAATTTTCTCCCCGTAATCATGCTGGGATTCATCGCATTCGTAATCCTGGTCTACATACTGCGCAAAATTCTAGTCAACGTAGGCGCGAGAGAGATCGCTATTAAAGAGCGGCGCTACTTTGGCAGGCGGATGCCGCCCGGCCGAGTCGTCGCCACTGAAGGCGAGGTGGGTATTCAGGCAGACGTGCTGAAACCCGGTCTTCACGTCATCAAATATCCTTTCGAGCGCGTCGTGCGCAAAGTGCCGCTCATCGAAATCAGAACCGATGAAATAGGCGTGGTCGAAGCGGTTGACGGCGATCCCCTTCCCCCGGGCCGGGTGTTCGCCCCCGATCGAGCGCAAAACGCTCACAATAACTTCCAGGACCCCATTGCTTTTATCAAAAGGGGCGGCGTAAAAGGCATTCAGTTGAGAACGCTCCCGCCGGGCTTATGGCCGATTCACCCTTATCTGTTCAGGCTTTCGATATCCAAAGTGACTATGATCCCTCCCGGAAAAATCGGAGTAGTCACCACCGCCGACGGCGCTCCGCTGGATGCCGGGCGGCTGCTGGGCAAGGCTGCGCCGGGACATCTCAATTTTCAGGACGCGGAACAATTCATTTCGGGCGGCGGACAGAAAGGGTCTCAGGTCGAGATATTGACCCCCGGCACATATCGAATCCTGACGGACTCGATTCCCATCGACGCCAGTCAGGGCGAGCGCAAGCCGGGGCTCTTCACGGTGCGCCTGTACGAGGCAACGGTCATCGGCGAGAATCAGGTGGCGCTTGTCGAAGCTGTCGATGGCTCGCCGCTCAACCCGCGCGACTACGTTGCGGCGACGCTCGACGGCCATGACAATTTTCAGGACGGGCACGAGTTCATCGCTCGCGGAGGGCAGCGCGGTCCGCAGAAGGACATCCTGCTGCCGGGAACCTACTACATAAACCCGATTCTCTTTAAGGTGATTCCGGAGTCGGCAAAAGAGGTGAAGCCCGGCGAGGTTGCGGTCATCGTTTCGAACGTCGGCAAGGATCCCTCCGATGACGTTCGGCGCGAGATGGCTCGCAAGGTCCGCGAACGCATGACTCGCGAAGAAACAGAGCACGCGGCTGAAGCCGCCAAACGCCTGGATAAGCTCGGCGAAGACGATCGCACAATGAAGGAGATCGAAGAAGAGATTATGTCGACCGATCCGGCCGATCGGCGGCTTGATGAAGGCGCGCACGAGGCCTATGTCGTTCCCGACGGCTACAGAGGCATACAGGAAACCGTAGTCGGGCCGGGCCGGTACTACGTCAACACTCTCGCGATCACGCCGATAATCATTCCGACTACCAATCAGACCGTTGAATGGACCTCCGGAGAGGTCGCCAACACCTTCAATCCGTTTGAAGTCATCTCCAAGGACGGCTTCTCGATGCAGCTCGAGGTACGCGTCGTATTCCGGGTGAAGCCCGAAGACGCTCCGTTCATGGTGGCGAAGATCGGCTCGATCGACCGCCTTATTCAAAACGTGATGCATCCGCTGATCGATTCGATTTTCCGCAACCAGGCTTCTGAATCGTCCGCGATGGCCTATCTGCAAAATCGACACGAAGAGCAGGAGCGGGCTGAGGCTCGGGTTCGCGCTCATCTGCTCAAGTACCACGTCGACGTGGTAAACGTCTTAATCTGTCACATACATCTTCCGGAAGAGTTGATGAAGACTCAGACCGAGAAGATTCTCGCCGAGCAGCGACAGAACATGTTCAACGCTCAACGCGAAGCGGAACAGAAGCGCATCGAGCTCGAAAAGACTCGCGCTCACGCCGACAACCAGCGTGACTTAATGGCGGCAACCGTGGGCGTCGAGATCGCAGGCAAACGCGCGGAGCAGCGCAAGGCCGAGGGTGATGGCGAGGCCCACTACATTCTTGCTACCGGCAAGGCGGAAGCCGAAAAGGTAAGGCTGATGGGAGAGGCGCAGGGTGTCGCATATCGCGAACAGGTCGCGGCTCTCGGCGCGCAAGGTGTTTCGGTGATCGAAACGCTTCGAGTCATCGGCGAGAAAAACGTTCGCATAACTCCTGACGTATTGGCGTCGGGAGGCGGCTCGGGAGACGGAACAGGCGGGCTCGGGACGCTGCTGCTGTTGAATCTCTTCCGCGAAAAGATCACGGGATCGCCAACATCGGACAACGGCAGCATGCTTGCTGGAAAGTAACTCGAAAAATGTATCAGCCTTATGAGATGAAGAGGCTCAGAGGCGGAATCGGCACTCCGGGCGGCAGGTTCGCTGACGAATCGCCGCCCGGAGTTCTGTCTACAGATTGAGATTCATATATTCCGGTGCGACATAGGCATAGATAGTTACGCCTGAATTGATAAACCCAAGTTCGGCAAACGCCGCCCGAAACTGCTTGTTCTATCTTCCAGCCTCGAACAAGTCCGGACGCGAATAGTGTCCCGTAACATCGAGAGTAAGGCTCTCCTCCGCGATAAGCGAAAGGTCCAGATCCGCCGTCAATATTGTTTCTTCTTCATAGACCGGCCCGGCCAAAAGAGTCCCGTTTGGACCGATGATGGCGCTCCCTCCGTTCAGTACAAGGGCGTTCGGATCCTGAGCCAATTTATCGATCAGCTCGAGCTCGCCTGGAAGATCACGAGCGCGCAGAATCGCGCCGGTCGCAATAACGAAGCAGCGTCCTTCGAAAGCATAATGCCGGCTCGCGATCAGATTCATCTCCTTGACCCGCGGCCACGCGGCTATGTGAATATCTTCGCCCGAGCAGTGAAGCACCTGTCGCGCGAGGGGCATCCAGTGCTCCCAACATATCAAGCCTCCGACGCGTCCAGCTTTGGTTGTAACGGCATGAAGGCTCTTGCCGTCTCCCTTACCCCAGATCATTCGCTCGGTGTAAGTAGGCATGATTTTTCTATGACTGTTCAGCAGCGATCCATCGCTCCCAAACGTCAGCATAGTGTTATAGAGGGTGCCCCTCCCGGGACCATCCACTACACGCTCGTGAACGCTGATATTGAGTACGACTCCGTGTTCGCGCGCGGCCGCGCCAAGCGCCTCGGTGACCGGACTCGGCACGATCACGCTGTTTTCCATCAATCGCGCGTAGATCTTCTTTACCGGTGCATGATCCCACAGAGCTACGTCTCTGCAGCAATCCAGCCACGCTGGATAACCCGGCAGCCATGTTTCGGGAAACGCGATCAACTCCGCGCCCATAGAGGCAGCTTGGGCAATCAGCGATATAGCCTTTTCAAGGGAAGCTTCGAGATTGAGATATACAGGCTCGGCTTGCACCGCCGCGGCTTTGATATTCATTCAGCACCCTCGATATGCGGCTTTAACTGGAGCGGGCAGGCGTTTGAAAAGCAAAGAGAGTCGAGCGAGAGTTAACCGCCTATGATCTTCGGAACTTTGAAGAATCCGGCTTCGGGATCGGGAGCATTAGCGGTCGCCGCCTGTTGACCTATTCCTGGCCTAACTACATCGTCGCGAAGAGCGTCATTAGAATCCTCGCCGGAAATCCGGCAATAAGACATCGGCAGCACGCCGGTTGTATCGACCTCATTCAGCTTCTCGACATATGAAAGAATCGACCCGAGTTGTTTCGTGAATGACTCCGTCTCATCCGCGGTCAATTCCAGCCTCGCTAGCTCCGCGATCTTCTCGACGTCGCTTTGTGTGATCGGCATGAAGTTTCCTCGCTCTCAACGGCCCCGATTATAGGTAGAGCCAGATACGCTATCAAGATATGGTTGATGCATCGGGCTGCTCTTTCCTTACGTGCGCGTGCGCAGTCAGCCCGCTCTTCTCAAAATCATTTCGATCTTGGATCCATCCTCACCAGCAGCGGCTGAGTAAAGCCGCGGCCGCCCACCGTGAGCTTCACCGTATACTGCCCTGGAATCGCAAGCTGAATTAGTCCGCGCCCTCCGAGGCCGCCTCCTCCACCCGCTCCCCGCGCTCCGCGATCCGCGGGAGTCGGACGAAGATCCCACACCCACCGATGCATTCCTGCCGCGGCCGGCAGGCTGCGAGGCGTCGGTCTCCACGAGATTGGGATGTTCAACGTATCCGGATTTACGGGAGGTATGCGGTCTTCACTGGAGTAGCGGCGAATAACCGAGCCCGCCGAATCCAGCACTTCGATCACCACGGGACCAGAAGCGTCGTCCTTCAAATAGTAGTCGATCATCGCTCCTGACGGAGGATTCTCCGCTAACGGCTCATCGCGGGGCTGTGGTGTTCCGTCTTCGGACCCGGGCGGGATGTTGAACGCATCGGCGGGCCGGAAGAGATATGCTCCGGCTCTTGCGATCTCGTCATTGATCTGGCGCAGCGGAGTAATATTGTCGAGGACCCAGAATCCGCGGCCGTGAGTGGCTACGATCAGGTCGTCCTCGTGAATGGCCAAATCACGCATCGAGCAGGGAGGCAGGTTGAGTTGCAGAGATTGCCAGTGCTCTCCATCGTCAAATGAGACGAACACGCCGAGCTCGGTTCCCGCGAAGAGCAAACCCGGTCTCTTCAGGTCGGATTTAACCGTTTGCATGTATACGCCGGCTGGAAGCCCGTTCGTAATCTTCCGCCAGGTCTTCCCGCTGTCTTTTGTTCGGTAGATATAGGGCTCGTTGTCTTCGAGCCGGTGACGATCAACGGCGGCATAAGCTTCATTGGCGTCAAAGCGCGACGCATCCATCATCACTATCTTGCTCCAGGCCGTGAGCTCCGGCGGAGTCACATTCTGCCAGGTTTTCCCATCGTCCTTCGTGAGATGAATCAGGCCGTCGTCGCTGCCGACCCAGATCGTAGCCGGGTGGAGCGGCGAGGGCGCAATTGTGTAGATGACGCCCCGTCTTTTTTCTTTGGGCGCATCCGCGGCCGTTGCTTCGTCGAGATTAGGAGGAACACCGGGATCCTCCCGCGTCAGATCCTGGCTTATCTGAGTCCAGCTCTCGCCGCCATTAGTAGTCTTGAACAAGAACTGATTGCTGAAATAAAGCGAGCGTGGATCGGCTTGAGAGAAGACAAGAGGAAGAGTCCAGGTGTGTCTTGCTGGAACCGTCATCGTTCGTTCGGGCGAGACATTCCTGGTTTCGCCGGTCACGGAATTCCATCGATCAACCCGGCCTCCGAATAGAATATCGGGATGCAACGGATCGGGAGCGGTGTAATCAGATTCGCCTCCGGCGCCTACAGGAATCCAATCGTGCGTTGAAATTTCAGCCCGGATGCTGCGAGTCGGCACGCCGACCGAGCCGCTGTCCTGCTGCGAGCCGGTAACCCAGTACGGAAATCGATTATCGGCCGCGACGTGATAGATCTCGGCTGTCGGCTGGTTGTACCAGGAGCTCCACGTCTGCGCTCCGTCTTCAGTGACGATTGCGCCCTGATCGCTCCCGAGTACCATTCGATTGGGATCATCCGGATAAATCCAGAGTTGATGATAATCGTCTCCGCCCGGAGCGCCTTTAATCGCAGTCCAGCTCTTGCCCGCATCGCTCGATCGATAGAGCGAGGTGTTGGATACATAAATTACATCGGGGTTCTTGGGATCTACGGTGACTTTGCAGAAATACCAGCCTCTTCCAAAAATCCTGGCATCTCCCGAGATCTTCGTCCAGTTTGCGCCGCCGTCGCTCGAGCTATACAGACCGCCCTCTTTGGCGTCTACGATCGCATAAACACGATTGTGATTCGTCGGGGCTGTTGCAATTCCGATATGACCAAGCCCTTCGGTTGGCATTCCATCAGTCAACTGCTGCCACGTTGCGCCGCCGTCGGTGGACTTAAATAGGCCGCTGCCGGGTCCGTATGAGGGAGGATAGATACTCCACGGCGGCCTGCGAGTATTCCATAGCGACGCATAAATAATCTGAGAGTTTTGAGAATCAAATGCGAGATCGATTGCGCCTGTATTGTCATTCTTGAAGAGCACCTTTTGCCAGGTCACGCCGCCGTCGCGTGAACGATAGATGCCTCGATCCGGATTCGCACCGTAGACATGTCCGAGCGCCGCGACGAATACAATGTTCGGATTCCGAGGGTCGATCGCGATCTTTCCGATTTGTCGCGTGTTGTCGAGCCCTATATGAGACCAGGTCCTGCCCGAGTCCGTGGATTTGTACATTCCGTTGCCGTAGGAAATCTGCGATCGCATATCGGCTTCGCCGGTTCCCACGTAGACGATGTTTGTCGCCGAAGGCGCCACCGCTATCGCGCCGATCGACGCGACTGGCTGTGAGTCGAAGATCGGGGCCCAGGTCCTTCCTGAGTTCGTCGACTTCCATACGCCTCCGCCGACCGATCCGAAATAAAAGTGCGTGGGCTGACCAGGCACTCCGCTTACGGCGTTCACGCGGCCGGCGCGGAACGGGCCGATCATTCTCCAGTGCAATTCGGAATAAGTGCTCGCGGGATACTGCTGAGCATTTGCCGGCGCGTGCAACGAGAAGAGGTATGCAGCAAGTACGAAAAACAATCCTAAGAACCGCGAGCTACGCAAATGAATTCGGTGCAATTCAAGCATCGGGGCCGCTCCTTTTTTCGCTGATTTGTCGAAGCATACAAAAGCGTGCGCAAAGCTACAACCGCCGCTGAAGGCTCTCTATTATGCCGGCATAGAAAATGTGATGCTGAGCACGTTTTTAGGAACGAATGTTATTGACATTCCCCACGAGTGCTGCTAGTCTCGCTCCACCTGAATAGGGGAGTTGCATTGTGTTTCGCACTCGTGCAGCTTCTCAGAGAAGAAAAGGGGAGTCCAAAACAAGATTCAGGCGTAGGCACAGAAACCCGGTAAACCGTAATGCCGCTCGGCTGCACGGTCGTTTTCGTCACAATCGTTAGTTTGTTTTTCGATAACTGCTTTTGGTGGAATCAGGATAGGTCTGTCCGCGCAGATAGGCGGCAGTATCTGTCGATTTCTAAAAAGGCCGTTACGAATAGCTTCCAGTAACAGAAAAAATCAATTTTGGAGGATTAGCGATGAGAAGATATTTGCAGCTATTACTCGCCGCCGTAGTTCTGCTTACAGTGGCGGGTTTCGCCAGTTCCGCATACGCACAGGAGCGCGAAATTGATCCGAACATGGATCGAGGAGATCGCACGCTTCCTCAGGATAGTGAGATCCTTCCGAAGGTCATTCATCGCATCAACCTGCGCGGTGCCGACAGCTTTGACAAAGTCGGCTCCGAGGTTTCGGCGACTGGATTCGCGGCTCCGACCGGAGGCACGGGAACGGTTGGCCCGCTTCGATATCACAACGGTCCGCTGATGAACACGCCGGTTGTTTACATCGTGTTTTACGGAAATTGGAATCAGACAAATGGCTCGGACACCGCGGCCGGCCAACAACTCATTCGAGATTATCTTCACAACGTAGGCGGTTCCCCCTACTTCCGCTTGAATTCGACGCTGGCAGCCAGCGGCCAGCCGATCAGCGGGAACGTAACTTATGGCGGTGATACGACCGACACAGGTTCGCTGGGCCTATCGTTAAGCGATACCTCTGTCCTCACAGCTATCACCAATTCTATCAGCGCGGGTAAACTTCCGAACGACCCGAATGGCGTTTACTTTCTGATCAGCGCGACGAATGTCGCCGAGACTTCCGGGTTCTGCTCACAGTACTGCGGATTCCACACGGCTTCAAATACGGGCGTAGGTCACATTCGCTGGTCATTTGTTGGAAACGCGAACCGCTGTTTGAACGGCTGCGCCGTTCAAACGACGAGCCCCAACGGTAATGCCGGTATCGACGCAACTATATCGGTAATCTCCCACGAGCTGGCGGAAACCGTAACCGATCCGGATGCCGGCAACGGCTGGTTCTCGCGCAGCGGCGCTGAAAATGGCGATCTGTGCAACTTCACTTTTGGCCATGCTCAGTTCCAGACTTCCAACGGATCATTCGCCAATTTGACAGTCGGCGGCAAGAATTACCTGGTTCAGCGTCTGATCTTGCACACGTCGACCAATGATCATTGCATGATGAGCTCGACTCAGAATTGAGAATTTCCAATTAAAAAAGAGCGCCGCACAAAGTTTTGCGAGCGCCTGACAAGACGCACTATACAGAAACCACCGGATTTCCGGTGGTTTTCTTGTCTCTGCTTGTCGAAGATCGGCTTCGACGCCGTTTAGTGAATGAACTTGGAAGTCTGAATACCAGGGCCTACTTCTTTTGCTGGGAGAGAAGCTCATCGATAATCGCCTTGAACTCCTCGTAAGAGCCGCCGCCTACAAAGGCGCTCGTCGCTCTGACGACCTCACCATCCGTGGTCACGGTTCCGATGGCGAAGGCGGGTGTTCCGTTTATCCCAAGTCGCTGCGCGCTCGAGATACTCCTCCTGATTTCGTCGGTATGTCTGTCGCCGCTGAGACACTCGCTGAATTTGGCTTCGTCCAGGCCCAGCTTCTTCGCGCGTTCCACAAAGTCTTTTGGCGAAAGGGCCGCCTGATTCGCGAAGAGGCTGTCGTGCATCTCCCAGAATTTTCCCTGTTCAGCGGCGCAGCGAGCAGCGCGAGCGGCCGGCAGCGCGTTCGGGTGTCCCGACAGGGGCAAATCGCGGAAGTAATATTTCACCTTTCCGGTCTTCACGTAGCTCTCGACTAATTTTGAATAAGTCTCTCTCGAGTACTGGCCGCAATAAGGGCACTCGAAATCGGAGTACTCAATTATCGCAACGCGAGCGGCCGCATCTCCGTTGAATGGCTCGCCGTGCACATTAAACGTGACGAACTGCGGCGGCTGTTCGGCGGGGCGGGCTGCCTGCATTTCCATAAGCAGCCGCTTCAGTTCTTTCAGCTCGGTCAAAATTTGCTGCTGAGCTTCTTGAAGATCGTGTACCTGCTTCTTAAGGGTCGAGATGTCTTCCTGCGGCTTTCCTTTATCTTCTTTTTGGCGTGCCTGGCTGGACATGACCGGGCTCATCAAAAACAAGCTCAGAAGGACCAATACAACCACCGCTCGCCCGCTGGAATTCAAAAATCGACTCGGCATCACTTTCATTACTTTGCTCCATGAGCCGCAAGGTGCGGCAATCTATTTTTCCAATTTTGCTAAATCAAACGACAATGACCAGAAGGCGAATCACCTCGTCCACCTTCCGCTTGGCGTCTTTACCGGCCCCGGATGAAAGAAGCTCTCCGGAGTCATCACGCCGTCTTTCTTGAAAACCATGCCATTCTTCATCACGAACTGAACATTGCGCAAAGCATCGATGTTGCTGAGAGGATCGCCCGAGACAGCGATCAGATCCGCATACATTCCCGCTTTGATCGGGCCTCTTTCGTTTATTACATCGGCGGCTTTATAACCGTTGATCGTCATCGCTCGCAAGATGTCGGCGGCCGGAATGCCGGCGGCTTTCCACGTCTCAATGAACGCGATCGACAAGTCGCCTCGCGTGAGCCACTCACCAGTCTTTTGATCTTTCATCCGTTCGTTCCAATAATCGAAGTCGGTTGAGAACGTCAGCGGGACTTTCTTCTCCCAGGCATCCTTCAACTTCGCAACCGTCTGTTTGAAAGCGGCGTCTGCGCCTCGATAGTTGGTGAACGGAGTATCGGTGCCGGCCAGGAAGATTCCCTTCTCCGCCATCTGCCGATGATGTTCGGGTGTCAGAGCGTTTCCGTGAGCGATTATATAAATTCCGGCGTCGATGGCGCGTTGAGCGCCTTCGGGTGTCTGCACGTGACCTTCGACTTTACAGCCGCCTTTTGCTGCCTCCCTGATGGCCAGCTTGATGTCGTCCACCGAATATCCCCAGGGCTTGCAGTCAACGCAGAGCTTGATGGTTCGGGCGCCGAACAACATGTTCTCGCGTATCGCTCGAACGATCTCGTCGGGGCTGTTAGCGTCGATGTATTCGGGGAACATCATATTGTGATACTTGTACATCTCCGGCGTGGGCCAGAACTGGCCGCCCGTCGCGCCGATTATCGGTCCCGACGGAATCACTGTAGGGCCGGGGAGCCAGCCTTGCTCGATGGCTTGTCGCAACGCGGTATCCGCATACAGCGCGTTGTTCCCGACGTCACGCACTACGGTGAACCCGGAGCTAAGCATTTGAATTCCATTCGACGCGGCCTGAATCGCTCGCAAAGGGGTCGACTCCATCACAAATGTCAGATAGTAGTAGTTGTTTTCAGGCTGTTCCTTATAAGTGATCGCCATATGAGTGTGCGCGTCGACCAGCCCCGGCATCACGGTGAGCCTGGATAGATCAATCACGGATGCTCCGGCCGGAATCGCGAGATTAGAACCCACACCGGTGATCTTCTCGCCTTCGACGAGGATGATCTGGTTCGCGGCCGCCGTCCCTGTTTCGGGATCAATAAGGCGGCCCGCTCTTATTGCGGTAATCCTGGCCGGCTGTGATTGACCGCTTACAGGAATCACGGCGGCAGCCGCAATCAATAAAAGGAACAGCCCGATCTGCGCACGTTTTGTCATTGTCGGCTCCTCGGTTGTTTTCTTACTGCACTGATCTTTATTCATATCGCAACGCTATCATCGGATCGACTCGCGCGGCACGGCGAGCCGGCAGATAGCTCGCCAGTATCGCTACGAGAACAAGCCACGTCGATACAGCCGCGAAGGTAAACGGGTCAGCCGCGCCGGTGTTGAAGAGCAAGCTCGACATGAGCCGCGTCAGAGCGAAGGCGCCGGCCAATCCTAAACTGACCCCAACTGAAATAAGCATCAAGGCGTTCCGAATTACCAATCTCAAGATGTTTGACTGCCGCGCTCCAAGCGCCATCCGAATGCCGAACTCGTGTGTTCGCTGGTTGACCGAGTAGCTGATTACTCCATAAACGCCGATCGCCGCGAGTATCAAAGCGAAAGCCGCGAACGCGCCGAGCAACAACATTGAAAATCGCCGCCTCGCGAGAGAATCGAAGAGGCGTTGATCCATTGTTCGCACGTCGTAAACCGGAAGCTCGGCATCCATCGTCCTCAGCTCGCCGGTAATCGCTTCGGTCATTCGAGCGGGGTCCGAAGTCGTTCGCACTACCAGGTACAGAGTCCCGATAGGAAACTGCCCGGATGACAGATAGATTGTTATCGAAGGCTCATTGTCGACGCTGAAGTGCTTTGTATCCCGAATCACTCCGACTACGGTTCGCCACGGCCCCGAGCTCCCCGGCCTCACATGCTTTCCGAGCGGGCTCTCGCCGGGCCAGAAGCGCTCGGCCATCTCTTCATTCACAATCACCGTCTCCATCGCGCCTTTCACATCGCGTTCGTCGAAATATCTTCCGCTTACGAGCGGCACTCTCATGACGTTGAAGTATTCCGGACTAACAAATCTCTCGTTGGCGATAATCGAGTCCTGGGCCGTTTGGGACACGTAGCCTTCGACCGTAATCGGGCCCCAGGCAAGGGCAACAGAGCTCATCGGAAGAGAATAATTCGTGCCCACCGATTCGACTCCAGGGAGCGCCTTGACCCGCTCGCAGAGCTGCTTATAGAAGGCCGACACCGCCTCTGGTTTCGAATACCGCACCGCCGGCAACGACAGGCGCAACGACAGGACGTTGTGCGGATTGAATCCGGGATTCGCATCCTGAATCCGCTGGTAGCTTCTAATGAGCAGTCCGGCGCCGATCAAAAGGATCAGGGAAAGGGCTACTTCCGCAATCACCAGCAGATTGCGAACCCGGTGATGTCCGCCGGCGAAGACGCCGGCCCCGACGGACCCGCGTCCTCCATCTTTAAGCACTTCGTTGAGGTCGACTCGTGAAGCGCGCAAGGCTGGAACGAGTCCAAAAATCACGCCCGTGATAAGAGAAACAAGAAACGTAAATGCCGCCACCCGCAAATCGATTCCAATCTCATTTAATCTGGGAACGCTCTGAGGGCCGAAAATCCGGAGAGCTTTCACCGCGACAAACGCGACCGCAAGCCCGGCAATTCCTCCGAATAGCGAGAGCAACACGCTCTCGGTCAACAACTGACCCAGAATCCGGCGTCTGCTCGCGCCGACCGCGGTGCGAATCGCAATTTCCTTCTCGCGAATCGAGGCGCGGGACAAGAGTAGGTTGGCGACATTCGCGCAGGCGATCAGGAGAACAAAGGTGACTGCTCCCAGAAGCACGACGAGCGCTCGTCGAATGTCTCCGACGACCTGTTGGAGCAGCGGGACGGCGCTGATGGTGAATCCGCTGTTAGGAGGATAGCTCTCGGGGTAGCGCTCTTTCATACGTTCGACGATTGCATCGAGATCGGCCTGGGCTTGCGCTACTGTAACGCTCGGCTTCAGCTTGCCGAAAATATTGTAGTCCTCATGAGTTCTCGTAGCGCGAAGCGCCTGACTCATGGGCAGCGGCAGCAATATCTCCGCGTTCTTAATGCCATTCACCGTCGGCATTACTTCTTTGCTCAACGAAAACTCGCGGGGCATGATTCCAACAATAGTGAAGTTGTTACCGTTCAGGTTCAGAGCCCTGCCTATCACATCGCGATCCGAACCAAACCGGCGCTCCCAAAACCCATGGCTCAAGATAACCGTCTGGGGCTTTCCGGGCTCGTCCTCTTCCGTCAAGAACACTCTTCCCTCGGCGGCATTGGCGCCGAGAAGCGGAAAGAGCGAAGAAGAGACGCGGGCTCCGTCGACGTGCTCCGGAAGGCCGTCGCCCGTTAGATTGAAACTGCCGTCTATGGTGCAGGCGACTTCTTCAAATACCTGATTCTCGTTTTTGATGTCTACATACTCGCCCGGTGAAAGCCAGTCCTGAGCAATGTTCAGCCCGGGCGAACGATTCCACAGAATCACCAGCCGGTCCGCGTCGGAAAAAGGCAACGGTCTAAATAGGAGAGAATTTATTACGCTGAAAATAGCGCTGTTCGCGCCGATGCCAATGGCGAGCGAAAGAATTGCCACAACGGTGAAACCGGGTTTTCGAGCCAACGTGCGAAGGCCATAACAAAGGTCACGCCAAATCGTCTCCATCTAGTCACCTCGACAGCCGCAACAACAAAGATATTGTCTGGCCGGATCAGCGGCATGATGTTCCATCCGCCTTCCAAACGCCAGTCGATTTGATAAATATCCGGGTGTAACGATGGCGAATGAGAATGGACGCTCAGTAGAAGACAAAGATCCGAGAGATGTTCAACCTGATTCAAAAGCAATCAAAAATAATTTCCTGGGTTGTATTTTTCGCCGCCTATAGCGGTCATTGGAAGCTCGAACTATGCTGAGGCTCCGCGCCATGATGGAAGATCATGCCCTGACTCAATTACCGGAACGGTTCAAATATAGTAAACCGCGCGCCGCATGTTTTAGTTTGTATCTAACGTTTCAGTTTGCGACGTAACGCCAATCGTCAGGTTGCGACGTAACGCCAATCGATGGGTTCGACAACGAGTTCGAGAATGACTCGGCGCGCCCAAACATGTAATTTTTTTTCTAAGGCGCGATTTGGAATATGCGGCGATATACCACGGTTTTGTAGAAAAAGTCCCCCAATGGGTGATTGCGTCCTTTTGAAAATGTGCTTGCCATCACTTCTAAAGAGTATATAATGGGGCCGCCTCGGGTTCATTTCAAAACGTCATATGCCGGAATGCCGAGGAACTCCACTCGCACTGTTGGAGTCTTACTGTCGCTAGAGAACAAGGGCTGGAATTAAGCGGGCGATCTAATAGAAAGGATCCGTCGAATGAGGAGACGTGCCTACATTAGGCGAACCTCTATTGGACGAGCCGCTTCATTCCACAGTCTTTTCCCAAGGAGGAAAAACTCACATGACTAGAAGTGTGAAGATTCTCGGATTGCTGCTATTAGCCGCGACGCTCAGTTCACCACTATGGATTTCGCGGTTGATGAGAACTGTTTCTGCTCAGCGCGCTACGGTGGCCATGGCCGCAAAGAGCCAGCAAGTAAAACCACACCAAGACCGCAAGCACATGCATATGAAGAATTGGGCAGCGGAGCCGACAGGAGCCGCCGGTGTATTCCCGCTGGATCCCAATACCATTCCGAAGTGGAAGAACCAACTGATCAGGTTGCCGACCTTCGTTCCCGTGGGAACTCAACGGGAGCCGTCGACCGGCAAAAACCTTCCCCTCTATGAGGTCACTGAACAGGATGTTCAGATTCCTCTGTTGCCGCCGGGATTTCCTACGACCAAGTCCTATGCTTACGGCGGTAAAGTGAATCTGGCCGATCCGGGCGAGCCCGCGAACATTCAAACGGCGTTCTCCGTGCCGGGTCCGACGTTCGAGGCCGTTCGTAATCAGCGCATTTTTGTTCACTACATAAACAACATCAGTGGTCCTCACATGTTCCCAGTCGATCCAACAATCATGGCGGCGAATGTCAACAACTCGCCGATACCCACGCCTCCTTTTCAGCCGTTCCCTCCGGGCTACGCACAGTTTCAGAGCCCGGTTGCGACCGTGCCGCATTTGCACGGAGGCGTCACCCCGTCCGATTCAGACGGTTTTCCCGAGTCCTGGTTTACGAAGGGCCTGACGAGGAAGGGCCCAACGTTCAACGGCACTACTTTTGAGTACTTCAACGGACAGTTGCCGACAACGCTGTGGTATCACGATCATGCTCTGGGTATGACGCGCCTGAATGTGGCCGCGGGGCTCGAAGGCACGTACATCATCCGCGACCCTAACGACACCGTTGCGCCGCTGCTTCCCTCGGGCAAGTTCGAGGTTCCGCTTATGATAACGGATAAGGCCTTCAACACCGACGGCTCGATCCATTTCACGCAAGTAGGCGACAACCCCGACATCCACCCTTATTGGGATCCCGAGTACTTCGGCGATACGATCCTGGTGAACGGAAAAGTATGGCCTAATTTCAAGGTCGAACGCCGCCAGTACCGTTTTCGCATCGTGAATGGCTCCAATGCTCGCTTTTACAACCTGAAGCTTTCAAACGGCCAGTCCTTTATTCAGGTCGGAGCGGATGGCAGCTACTTGCCGAAGCCCGTAACCGAGACGGAAGCGCTTTTGGCGCCTTGTGAGAGAGCCGACATCCTGATCGACTTCTCGAACGTGCCGGCCGGCACGAAGATCATCCTCCTTAACACCGCCAATCAGCCCTTCCCAGGCGGCGATCCTAACGATCCCAACACAACAGGTCAGGTCATGCGCTTTGAAGTGCTGAATACAACGGCCGTTCATCCGCGTGCCTTGCCTGCCACCTTGATCACCATTCCGACGCTCATTGAAACCGAAGGCATCGGAAATCCGAAACTCTTCACGCTCAACGAGCAGGAAAGCGACGTTGGCGAGCCGGTAGCAGTTCTCATCGACGGACAGCACTTCGATGCGGACATCACCGAGGTCCCCAGGGTCGGCACGACCGAGGCGTGGTATTTCCAGAACCTCACGGAGGACGCGCATCCCATTCACATTCATCTGGTCGAGTTTCAATTGGAGGATCGGCAGGATATAGACGTGGCGCGGTTCACGGCTTATTGGCAAAGCCTGAACGGCGATACACTCCCGCTCAACCATCCCACCGTCAGAGCCAACGTTGAAACACCGGTATTCGATCCTGCTACGGGAACGACACATGACTTCCTGACCGGACCTTCGGAGCCGCCCTCGCCGCAAGAGAGCGGGTGGAAGGACGTATTCATCGCTCCGCCCGGAAAGGTCACTCGAGTGCTGCTACGCATCGCGCCGCAGACCTCGAAGGAATCGGATCTGTTCCCAGGAAAGAATGCTTTCCCGTTTGACCCGACCATTGGGCCGGGCTACGTATGGCACTGCCATATTCTCGATCACGAAGACAACGACATGATGCGGCCGATGAAGTTCACCACGGCTCCACCGACTGTAGCCAGCACCAAGGCGGTGTTACCAAACCGCAAACGTACTGCGCGACAACATGGCGTTGGCGCTGGTGGACAGAGATAGAGAAATACGATGTCCTGCCGGCAGCGCTTGCCGCCGAGTCAGGGCTCGCTTCCTCTAACACTCTAGTGTCTGTTCTAACTAGAGTGATTGGGTACAAGGTGTAAGGGGTGGGGCTGCCAGGTGCATGCCTCGCGGCTCCATCCTCTATTCCATTCAGGGGAACACCCCACCCTTCCGCTGCCCCAGTTGACGCCGGCTTCGTCCTGGGATAATCATATCCGGCCGGTCCTATCGAAAAGAGGTGCTCGTTATGGGCAAGAGGCTTCTGATCCTGTCGGTCACCGGGCTCGCTTTCGCGGCGGGCATCGCGTTCTCCCACTTTTATAAGGGCGACACTCAGGCCGTAGCTGACAAGAAAAACGGCCGCAAAATCCTGTACTACTACGATCCCATGCATCCGTCCTACACATCGGACAAACCCGGAATTGCGCCTGATTGCGAAATGGATCTGGTTCCAAAGTACGCCGAGGAAGCTGAGGCCAAACCGGCGGCGGCACGGAAGAAAGAACGCAAAATTCTCTACTACGTCGATCCGATGCATCCTTCCTATCGCTCCGATAAACCGGGGATAGCGCCCGATTGCAACATGAAGCTCGAGCCGGTTTACGCTCAAGAAGAGCGCGATATGGATGGGGCGGCTGACGACAATGCACCGGTGGATGCCGTTCACATAAGCCCGGAAAAACAACAACTGATCGGGGTTGAGTACGGCAGCGTCGAGTACGGCCCGGCCTTTCAAACGGTAAGAGCCGCCGCCAAGGTCGGGTGGGACGAGAACAAGGTCGCCAGGGTGCAAGTGAAGTACGACGGTTGGATCGACGAGATATTTGTCAACCTGGTAGGCGCTCGAGTGCGGAAGCGCCAACCGTTAGCTACGGTCTATAACCCGATGTCTACTGAGGCCCAGATGGACTTCATCAGGCATGCCAATAGACGGCTTATGCCGGCGGCGCCTCAGATGCGCGGGCAGTCGAACATGGCGACGCCGCAGCCGGCCCAGGTCAAAGCAAGTGATTCTCAACCCGATTCACAGACCGCCCAGGGAGTCAAACAAGGCGCCGCGCCGGCCGCCGCATCAACTACAGATCCCAACGCCGGTCTTGACTATGAGGCCCTGCTTGCCGGCGATCGCTACCGGCTTCAGCAGATGGGATTCGACGACGAGGTGCTTGCGACAATAGCAAAGACACGGACTCCGGTAAGGAGTCTGACCGTTTACTCGCCGATCAACGGCGTCGTAGTAGAACGCAACGCGTTTCCGAAGCAAAGGGTAACGCCGGACACCATGTACACGATCGTGGATCTATCGACGGTTTGGGTCACCGCTGATCTCTTCGAGTATGAAGCAGGAGCGATCCAGGCAGGCCAGAGCGCTGTCCTTTCCATGCCGTTTATGCCCGGTAAGCGCTTTAAGGGAAAAGTCGATTCGATTCTGCCCGCTATCGACCCGACGACGAGGACGCTGAAAGTTCGACTCGTCTTCGACAATTTGAACAATGCACTCATGCCTGAAATGTACGGCGACGTTGAGTTGCGAGTCGGCGGTATGAAACGGCTTATGGTTGCGCAAAGCGCGGTTCTAGACTCCGGTCTCCGGCAAGTCGTATTCGTAGATCGCGGCAACGGCTACTTCGAGCCAAGGGACGTCAAGACCGGCCGCCGCTTCGGAGATAGAATCGAGGTGCTCAGCGGCCTAAAGGCCGGCGAGCGAATCGTCACCTCGGGCAATTTTCTCATCGACTCCGAAAGTCAGTTGAAGGCGAGCCGCGCCGGTCATGATCGATAGAATTATTGAGTTCTCGGCCCGAAACCGGTTCATCATCCTGATGTTCACCGGAGCCGCGGTAATCGCCGGCATATGGTCGGTAAGAAACACGCCGCTCGATGCGATACCGGATCTGAGCGACACCCAGGTAATCGTCTATTCACGCTGGGATCGCAGTCCCGACATCATCGAAGCCCAGGTCACCTATCCCATCGTTACGTCGCTGTTGGGCGCGCCAAAGGTCAAGGACGTCAGAGGAATCTCCGACTTCGGCTACTCATACGTCTATGTGATCTTTGAAGAAGGCGTCGATATTTACTGGGCGCGCTCGCGAACTCTCGAATATCTGTCGAAATCACTCGCCTCTCTGCCGAAAGAAGTTAAGACCGAGCTCGGTCCCGACGCAACCGGAGTCGGGTGGGTGTTCCAGTACGCGCTCGTCGATCGAACCGGCAAGCACAATCTGGCCGAGCTGCGCTCGCTCGAGGACTACTATCTCAGATATCACCTTCAAACCGTTCCGGGCGTCGCCGAGGTCGCGCCGCTCGGCGGATTCGTCAGACAGTATCAGGTCAACGTCGATCCGAACCGGCTTCAGACCTACAACATCACCATCGACAAACTTGTTTCCGCTGTAAGAGGAGGCAACAGCGAAGTCGGAGGACGCGTAGTCGAATTCACGGGCCGCGAATACATGGTACGCGGCCACGGATATATCAAATCGGCTTCGGACATCGAGAAGATAGTGCTTGCCACGAATCAGGCAGGCACTCCGGTCACCGTGCGAGACGTCGGCAGCGTCGTCTTAGGACCCGATATTCGGCGAGGGGTCTCGGATCTTGACGGAACCGGCGAAGCCGTCTCCGGTATTATCGTCATGCGGCAGGGCGATAACGCTCTTGCGGTCATCGACCGCGTTAAGGCCAAGTTGAAGGAGATAGAGCCGGGCCTTCCAAAGGGTGTTGAAGTAGTAACCGCTTATGACCGCTCCGAACTGATACTGGCGTCGGTTCAGAATCTCAAGTCGACTCTAATCGAAGAGCTGATCGTCGTTTCGATAATCATACTCATATTCCTGTGGCATCCTCCGAGCGCGGTCATACCGATCCTAACAATCCCAATAGCCGTCATCATTTCGTTCATACCGCTTCGGATGATGGGGGTCAGCTCGAACGTGATGTCGCTCGGAGGGATCGCCATAGCCGTAGGCGCGATGGTGGACGCCGCCATCGTCGTAGTCGAGCAAACACATAAGAAACTCGAAGAGTGGCAGCGAGGCGACCGCCTACAGTCTTACAGCAGCGTCGTCGTTCAGGCGGTAAAAGAAGTCGGCGGCCCAAGCTTCTTCGCGCTGCTCGTGATCGCGGTCTCTTTCCTTCCAGTGCTCACGCTCGAAGCGCAAGAAGGCAGGCTCTTCAAGCCGCTTGCGTACACGAAGAACCTCGCGATGATTGCCGCCGCCGTCCTGGCCATTACCCTGGACCCGGCTCTGCGACTGCTCTTCACTCGCATGAAGGGTTTCGAGTTTCGGCCGCGATGGCTTGCTCGCGTCTCCAACGCTCTGCTGGTCGGCAAGATTCGACCGGAGGAAAAGCACCCGATCAGCCGGTTGTTGATTCGACTCTATCAGCCCGTAGTCAACTGGAGCCTCAGATGGAAATGGACCGTCATCTTAGGCGCGCTCGTGCTGGTCGCAATCACGATTCCCGTTTACATGAAGCTCGGCTCCGAGTTCATGCCGCCGTTTGACGAAGGCGCGCTGTTTTTTATGCCGACGACAGTGCCCGGAATCTCAGTAGGCGAAGCGCAGAAGCTGCTCCGGGTTCAGGATCGGATTTTGATGGAGGTTCCGGAAGTAGCCGGCGTTATGGGCAAAGCCGGACGCGCCGAAACCGCAACCGATCCCGCGCCGCTTTCGATGATGGAAACGGTTGTCCTGTTAAAGCCGAAGAGCGACTGGCGCAAAGTCGACACCTGGTACGATCGCTGGCCCGGTTGGATAAAACCCATCTTCCGTCGAATAAAATCGGATCATATTTCGACCGAAGAGATGGTCGGCGAGTTGAATGAAAAGCTCGATCTGCCGGGAGTCTCCAATGCCTGGACGATGCCGATCAAAGCGCGGATCGACATGCAGACGACGGGCATTCGAACGCCTGTAGGCGTCAAGGTCTCCGGCGCCGATCCAAAAGAGATCGAAGATATCGGAAAGAAAATCGAAGCAATCCTGCCGCGGATGAGCGAAACGAGATCCGTGTTCGCGGAGCGGACGGGCGGAGGATACTTCCTCGATTTCGATCTCAAGCGCGATCAACTCGCCCGGTACGGCCTCACCGTGGACGAAGCCCAGATGATCGTCTTGAACGCAATCGGCGGCGAGAACGTCACTACGACTGTGGAAGGGCGCGAGCGGTATCCGGTCAACGTCCGTTATATGCGCGATTTTCGGAGCAATCTGGACCAGCTTCAACGGGTTCTCGTGCCCACGATGGGAGGGCAGCAGCAGATTCCGATGGCGCAAATAGCCGACATAAAGATTGTCAGCGGGCCATCCATGCTGCGCGATGAAAACGGTATGCTGACAGGCTACGTGTTCATTGACGTTGCCGGCAGTGATATAGGGGGCTATGTCGACAAGGCGAAGCATCTCATTCACGAAGAGCTGAATCTTCCGGCCGGATATGCTCTGACCTGGAGCGGCCAGTACGAATCCATCCTGCGAGTGAAGGAACGGCTGAAGGTCGTTCTTCCCATAACGCTCTTCCTCATCTTGTTTCTTCTCTATCTAAACACCAGGTCGGCTGCAAAAACGATCCTGATTCTCCTGGCGGTGCCATTCTCGGCCGTGGGAGCGATATGGTTCCTCTATGCGCTCGGCTACAACATGAGCATTGGAACATGGGTCGGCCTGATAGCTCTGATGGGCGTAGACGCCGAGACCGGCGTATTCATGCTCCTGTATCTCGATCTTGCATTCGAGGAGCGTAAGAAGCAGGGATTGATGCGAAACGTCTCCGATCTGCGCGAGGCGATTGCTCACGGAGCCGTTAAGAGGATTCGGCCGAAGTTCATGACCGTCACAACGATGTTCGTTGGCTTGATTCCGATTATGTGGTCGGTCGGAGCAGGCGCCGACGTTATGAAGCGAATCGCGGCTCCAATGATAGGCGGTATCTTCACATCCTTCATTCTCGAGCTTGCGGTGTATCCCGCCCTGTACGAAATCTGGAAATCGAATACCGAGTTGAAGCGAGTCGCGGAAGCAGAACTAACATTGAACACTTAGGGACGCGACGCGGGTTTATTGCTTGGTTTTGAGATCGCGTGCTCTCTGATACTCCCTGGTCGCTTCGTCGCGGAGACCCTGGCTGTAAAGAGAGTGCCCGAGTTTTGTGTGGAGCGAATCATCGTTAGGCGCGATGGCGAGCGCCTTTCGGTAGGAGTCGGCCGCTTTGGACCACTGCTCCAGCTCAAAGTACTCGTCGCCGAGGGCCATAAAAAGAACCGCGTTTTTCGGATCAAGTTCGGCGGCCCGCTGGAATTCCGCGAGCGCGAGAGCTTTCTTTGAGCCTTTATATAGGATCGCGAGATTGTAATGAGGTGAAGCCCATTTCGTATCCAGATCCGCGGCCCGCTTGTATGCACGTTCGGCCTGATACTCGTTCAAGAGGCCCTGCTGAATAATGCCGGCGGCGTTTTCCACGACGGCATCCCGCGCAGCGCCCTGCAAGGTCGCCAGGGACTTATCAGCCTCGTCATAAAATTGCAGCGCGATGAGCGCGTGAACAGCGCTCATCTTTTCGAGCGGTGCAATACGGCCGTCTTCGGGTCGCAATGCGCGCGAGCGAGCGAGCATTTGGCCCGCTCGCCTGAACTCATCCGCCCTCTCGGCTATTACATCCGATCTGATATCGGCTGTGATAATTGTCTTACTCGAAATAAACAACGCGTCAGCGAGCATCGATTTCATTCGCGGCAATTCCAATGATGCGGTCTGATCCTGACTGAGTTTCTGGAACAGATCCCACGCGCTCGCATTTCGAGGCTCCAGTAAACTACCTGAAGCAATGGCGACCTCCAACTGCCCGATGAGCGGCGAAGGAGCGCCGGTCGCTCCGGAAACCGGCAGCGGGGCCGAAGCCGGCCTGTTCTTCGAATCAATGGCTTCGGTGCTTACGGCAGGTTGATCCGGCGGTCTGATTGCAGGCTTGGGCGCCGCCGGAGTATTCGCAGCAACCTCGCTTCCGCTTGCCTTGAAGGCAGCCCCAACCGGGCCTGAGTCAACCGGAGATACGACGGATGGCCGCGGCCGTTCGACGTTCGACTTTGCGATTTGAGTCGGCTGCGAGGCTCCAGAGTTAGTCCGGCCTGAAGGAGCAGCAGGGTTAGCCCTGGCGGTGCTTTGAGCTTGGACCGCGGAGGTGTTCGGGCTTTGCGTGGCTGAGGCTGGGTTGGCCCTGGTATCCGCAGCCGGTGCGGGTCGCTTGTCATTGCTTCCGATCGATGCTTGTTCGACCGGCTTCTGAGTCGTAGAGCGGGCAAGCTGGCCCGTGGAGAATACTCCGACTTTAGCCAGGGAAGCTCCCGAACGCCACGGCAATTGTTTATTAGAGGTCTCCTGAGCCAGCTTTTCGCGCACGAAGTCGAAGATCTCGTCACCGCTCACGATTCCGTCGTTGTCGCGGTCGGCCGAAGAAATCGCCTCGGCCAGAAGCTTCGTAAACGCGCCCTGACCGCCCCAGCGCTGCCCTTCCCAAGAGAATTGGCCGGGGCTGCTCGCCATCAACACGGTTACCGACGGTTTCGCGAACGCAAGATCTTCGAGTGAATGAAAGAAGGCGGTAGAGTCCGAGGCCGGTCTCGAGTCAGGATCGAAGAAGTCCTTTCGTATCGCATCGGCTATGAACACGATGTTCTTCGCTTTGACGCGGCGGCCGAGCGCGAGCTTTAGATCGCTGATCGACAGCGCCGAGCCGTACAGAGATTGCGGATCGGTATCGTAAGCAAGGAAGTAGCCTTCTGAAAACTCGCGCTCGAAAAACCCGTGGCCGGAGAAGTACAGATAGACCGTGTCGTTTGCTCCGGCTGAGCGAGGCAGCCAATCTCCGATCGCGCTTTTAATACCCGCGATCGTCGCTTGAGGTCCAACCAGGAGCTTGAGGTTCGATTCATTGAAACCGGACTGGCGAAGCAGATTCGCGAACACGACCGCATCTCTCTCGGCGAACTGAAGCTGCTGGCCGCCGGGAAGCCGCGCATACTTCGCAACACCGACGATCACTGCCCATTTTTTCGGCGCGGCATCGTTCTGAGCGCGGACGGGCGCGAGAAACACCCATCCAAAGAGCACAAGTGCAAAATAGAGCTTTATAAAGCGCATGGTAAAAAGTGAAAAGGGCGCGGCCGCACTCTGTGGCGGCTTGCGCCCCTCCGAGAATATCAAATCGCCGGCGGCTCGCGCGAGACCGCGCGCATCAACCGAGGTTAATAAATTATTGGAAGCTCGCGATAGCGGCGTCTTCCTTATCGAACGTCTCGAACACGGTGAGCAGCTTTGTGATCATGAGCAGATCCTGAATTTTCTTGGTCAGGTTAAGGAGCTTCAGATGGCCTCCTTGATTGCTCGTGGTGGTATAAGAACTGACGAGCTCACCGATCCCTGAGCTGTCGACATATGAGACATCGCCGAGATTGAGCAGAATACTCTTCTTTTCGGCCAAGAGCAGTTTTCTGACCTCATCGCGGAGCTGAACGCTTCCTTCGCCTATCGTAATCTTTCCGGAAAGGTCCAAAATCGTAACATTGCCTGACTCGCGTTCCTTGATGCTTAACTGGGCCATCTTGTCACTTCTCCTTTGTGCTGTTTAGGAAGCATGTTTTCCTTTGTACATGCGCACGACGCTTCCGCCTTCTGGATGGGATAAGTACTCGACTTCATCCATGAATGTTCGCATGAAAAAAATGCCGCGGCCGGTAGGATTGAGCAAGTTGCCGGGATCGAGCGGGTCGGGCAGCAGAGCGTGATCAAAGCCTTCTCCGCGATCGCGTACATAGACGCTCAATGCCTCCTTCTCGATGACGAATCTCACGTCGACCGGTTTTCCCTCGTCGCCCTTGTTGCCGTGCTTAATGGCATTGATCAGCGCCTCCCGCACCGCGAGCTCGATCCAACCGGACGTATCTTCGTCGAAGCCTATGCGTCCCGCTGCATCTCTGGAAATCGAGGCGACCATATCTACGAATTCATACTTGCTTTCTATGCTAAGCTCAATCGTCTCGCTCATGGGCGCCGGGGATGCCTTTCGTTTTAATGTTGGCTTATGCCTCGATCGAGCAAGCGTTATTTGCCGCAAGGTGGTCACGTTGCGCGCAATTGTGTAACATAGCGAAAGTTGACATGTCAAGCACCGTAAGATTCCACGGACCCGGCATTATAAAGGGAAAGATTGCCATGCCGGGTGATAAGTCGATCTCACACCGCGTCGCAATGCTCGCCTCCCTTGCGGAAGGCAATTCAGTGATCGACGGCTTCGCATCGAGCGTCGATTGCGCAGCCACGCTCGACTGTGTAACGAGGCTCGGGATCGAAGTTGAACGGGAAAATTCCAGGGTCGTGATTCACGGCCGGGGATCGCGCGGTTACCGGTATCGAGAAGATCCGATCGTCCTCGATGCGGGAAATTCGGGTTCCACGATGAGGATGCTGACGGGACTGCTGGCCTCACGAAAGCTTGAAACGGTCTTTGACGGCGACAACAGTCTCCGGAGACGTCCGATGCGCCGGATCATAGAGCCTCTCACCAGGATGGGAGCGCGCATCGATGCGGTCCAGGACAATTTCCCTCCATTGAAGATCAGCGGAACCACGCTTCAGGGAATCGACTACCAGAGCCCTATAGCAAGCGCTCAAGTAAAGACCGCCGTGTTATTTGCCGGACTGAGCGCCGAGGGCGCTGCCGCTTTCGGCGAACCGATCCTTTCGCGAAATCATACCGAGTTGATGCTGCCCGAATTCGGCGCACGGTTCTCTGAGAGCCTTGACGGCCCGGGACATCAGTTGCGAATTCAGGGAGGACAGGAGCTAAAGCCGGTCCGATATACCGTACCCGGCGATCCCTCCTCGGCGGCGTTCTTCTGCGCCGCCGCGGCAGCGACACCTGGATCGAGACTCGTCGTCCAGAACGTAAATTTGAACCCAACTCGAATTGCTTTTGTCGAAGCTCTTCAAATGCTCGGCGCGGATATTGTCGTCGACAATGCAGCGCTCGCTCACGGCGAGAAGATTGGCGATCTCATCGTCACCGGACGATCTCTGATGTCCGCGCCTGGCGGCTGCCGTTTTCCGCGCGAGATGATTCCGGCTCTCATAGATGAAATACCGGTGCTGGCGGTGATCGCTACACAGGTTGAAGGCCGGGTGGAGATCAGGCACGCCGAAGAGTTGCGAGTCAAAGAGAGCGATCGAATCAAGTCAGTCGCTGCTGGACTGAGGGCTCTCGGCGCCGAGGTCGAGGAATTTGAAGATGGTCTCGCCGTGAGCGGGCCGCAACGGTTGATTGGAGGGGTCGTGGAGTCTGCCGGCGATCATCGCATCGCAATGGCTTTTAGCATCGCGGGACTTCTCGCGCGCGGCGTGACCGAGATACGCGGCGCCGAATGCGCGGCTGTTTCGTTCCCACAGTTCTTCGAGACGTTGGCGTCGGTCAGCAACGAAGGAGTGATCGAGAAGATCAGTGGTGAGATACGGTGACTCATGAATCCTCGCCGCATATGCGGCTCAACATTCGATTGTTGAGAACACCCGGTTGTTGAGAACGCCCGATTAGAAATACCTGTAAGGGGGAGGCCCGCACTTACATTATTCTTCACGCGATTGTTCGAGAGACGAGATGGATGGTCACAAGAACACACCGTCGATCAGTCTAATCTTTCTCGTCGGCTTCATGGGTTCCGGAAAGAGCACTACGGGAAAGCTGCTGGCGAAAAGGATCGGCTATTCATTCTTAGATCTCGATAACCTGATTGAGAAACGAACCGGCAGAAAGATCCGCAATATCTTCGCGGCTGAAGGCGAAGAGTACTTCAGAGATATTGAGAGCGAAACACTGCAATCATGCCGGGGACTCGCGCACACAGTAGTGGCGCTTGGCGGCGGCGCATTCATTAAATCAGCAAACCGAGATTTTTGCCGCGAGGTTGGCAAGACGATCTGGCTGCGATGCCCGATCGAAATTTGTCTGGCGAGAGCTGCTCGCGACCGCTCCCGGCCGCTGCTAGGCGCGCGCGAAGAGATGGAGCGATTGCTAACGAGTCGGATCTCATCCTATGAGGCCGCCGATTTCACCGTCGATTCCAGCCCGAGTGAACAGAATACAATTGTAAATGAGATATTGAGAGTATTAGCTGACGGGAATAGCTCGCGGGACGATTAGCGATGAGAATGGATAACCACTCGGCGAAGCGGCTCGGTGCCTTTGCTCTGGGATCTCAATCCGCTCCGTTCGGCATAGAGATGTTGAAGCCTCCTGATGTGTCTCGGTTGAGGCGTCAATTCAATCGGGCGATCGCTCTCCAACGCTTCGACGGCGGCATCTTCAACTTCCTGCAACGCCGCCGCCTCGCTGCCGAACTGGGATGAAACGCCGAAGAGCGCTTCCAGGAAATGTTCCATCTGCTTCAAGGTGTTGCTTCGAATGATCTGCACTTCAACCTGCTCGCCTCTTGCCTCGCGCAGCTTCTGAGACTGCCGCTTCGCGTGGGACTTCAGCGTCAGGAGCATGTCCGCTTCTTCGAGATCGTTGGTTATGGCCGCCGGTACGCCAAGCTCGTGAATAGCGCGTTCCAAACGTTCTCGGCTGATGCCATAAGGAAAGATGCGCGTCAGCGCCGCCGACCCACTGGAGCCATGGTGCTCTCGCTTGCGCTTTCTAGGCGGGGCCTCGGGTTCTTCGATATCTTCGCTCGGTTTTGAGCCGGCTTTGATGGTTTCGCGCGGCGGCCTTTGCTCCACCTCTGATTGATGGATCGTAACTCTGCCTTCCTCGTGCCTTTCGCGAATCTCGGTCTTCGGAATATAGCCTCGCAGCATCAAGTCGACGGCCTCGGCGACATCCTGGTGAATCTGAAATCGGTCCTTGTTTTGAATCTCGATCAACGCGTCGAATGTAGGAGGCGCTTTTCGCTCGAGGACGGTCTTCTGAGTTCGTCTACGCCGAGCTTCTTCGTCCGACAGAGTGACCGGATGAATACCCCCAACGAGATCCGACAGCGTCGGATTGATCATCAGGTTCTCGAGCGTGTTTCCGTGGACGGTCGCAATGAGCTGTACTCCGCGTTCCGCGATCGTTCGCGCCGCCAGCGCTTCCTGTGCGGCGCCGATCTCGTCGATGACGATTACTTCCGGCATGTGGTTCTCGACGGCTTCGATCATCACGGCATGCTGGTGATCGGGCTCGGGAACTTGCATTCGGCGGGCGCGGCCGATTCCGGGATGCGGAACGTCTCCGTCGCCGGCTATTTCGTTCGAGGTGTCTACTACGACTACGCGTTTTTCAAGATCGTCTGCGAGCACGCGAGCGGCTTCGCGGAGCAGCGTCGTCTTCCCTACCCCAGGCCGGCCCATTAAGAGCAAGCTCCGGCCGCTTTCAACATAGTCGCGAACGATGTCCACCGTTCCGAAGATGGCGCGGCCCACTCGGCAGGTCAGCCCGACGATTTCTCCGAGGCGATTTCGAATTGCGGATATGCGATGGAGGGTGCGCTCGATCCCGGCTCGATTATCCCGGGTGAAGCGGCCGACTCGGCTGGCGACATATTGGATTTCTTCGCGGCTGACTAACGATTCCGTCAGATAGTGAGCGCGATTTGGATAGCGGGCTTCGGGTCTGCGACCCAGGTCGAGCACAATCTCGATCAGGGTCTCAAGCTCACCCGCGGCATGCAGGGCATTTCTGACGTCGGGAGGCAAAACATTGAGTAAGAGATCAAGATTATCGGTCGAGACAAATTCAGTCTGAAGGTTTGGAGTGGCCATGCTACCCCACTCAATCAACAAGATTTATAGAGAACTTCGATTTCGTAGTGTACTAGAAATCCATTGAGGTTACTAGCAGCATGCCGAGTCCCCCCCGAGTCCACACTGGAGGATGGCGCTGTATTATTTGGGTTGTAGCCCCCCAGCCGGACTATTATTGTTCTTTGGGCGGGTTTCGCCATTATGTCGTCGTTGAGATTGCCGCCGGCCCGAGTTGACCTGAGTTTTGAAGCGCCGTTATCTTCTACGCCATGCATAAATCAGTGATTGTTCTCTTACTCCTCTTATCGCTATGTCTGGGCGCCTTTGCGCGACAGTCCAAATCTGAGCAGAAGCCCGCTCCGAAGCAAGCGGCGCCCCAACGATCTTCGCGCGGCTTTATTTCTCCGTCCGAAGTCAATGTCCATATCGAAAGCGATGTCAGGACTTTTGTCGCGATGGCGGCGGTCAACATGGCGGGATTCGATTATGAGAGCGCAGGTCAGCCGCTCTCTCCGGCTCGCGCCGAATTGCGAAAGGACCTGAGCTCGCTCGATCCAAAGCTCAGGGAGGAATTGAGGACCTTCTACAACTCCCATCGGCGCGCCGGTATTGATGAAGCCTCGGATGCTCTCCGTTATGCGGCGTTGAGTCTGCTGATGACCCCGCCGCCTCTCTTTTCGATAAACGTGAAGGATGATTCGATTCCTGAGGACCTCAAACCGCTTTTGCCTTTTACGCGCGGAGGCGGCTCGGAATCGCCTGCGCTCATAGGTCAGCTCTATTCGAAGGCGGGACTGCGGCAGCTCGCGCAAAAATACCTGGGCGTCGCCGATGTGTATGCGGCCGCGTATCGCCAGCCGGTCGGCGAGGCGATTTTCGAAACCCTCGATTATTTTCATACCAACGCCGAGACGATCATTAACATGAGGCCGCTGGTCATCAGCACCGGCGAGCCGGGCCACAAAGCGGCCGGACCGAAACAACGAATAGTAGAGCGGAACAGGACGCGCCAGGTATTCATCATCATGGATCCGCTGGCCCCGATTGGGACCGCTACGGTTCGCGACGACATTCTCAATCAAAAGGACGATCTTCTTTCGCGGCGCATAGGCGACGACTACATCGTGCTGGTCGGTCCCTCGAATACGCCGAACACTGAAGCGATTAGAAGGGCCTTGATCAGATTCGTCATCGACCCGCTTCTCGAGCGCCATCTAAAGACTTCGCTTGCATACAAAGATCAGATCACGAAATTGACCGGATCAATCGCCAGCGCGCAGGGGCCGTTTGGGGCCAGCGTCTATCTGGTGATGCGTGAATCGCTGGCGCAGGCTGCCGAAGCTCGAATGAAGCGCATCGAGGCGAACCACGGAGGAGGTTCGTATTCGGAGGACGACGCAACCTACGATCTCGCCCAGGCATACCTGCGCGGGGCCTCGCTTGTGTTTCACTTCTATGAGTCTCTCATTGGGCTGGAAAAAGTGGGTATAAGCATCGAGGACTTCTTCGATCAGATGCTTGCCACGTCCAACTTCGAACGCGAGTCCAAGCGCGCCGCCGACTTCGAGTCGACGGTCGCGAAGGTCTCGGCAATAAGAAGCGCGGCCGCCAAAACCGGCTCGGAAAGGGCTCCGAATGCCGAGGCCGCGATCACTCGCAAGATTATTCAGTCCGACGATCTGATTCGCCAGCGCAAATTCTCGGATGCCAGGCCGATACTCGACGATATTCTTCGAGCCGACCCACGCAACGCACGAGCCTTGTACGGAATGGCTCAAGTCATTAATCAGATTCCCAGCGCGGCTGAGAGCGATCCGAAAGCCGAGGAGAACGACAAGATCGAGGCGCAACACGATCGACTCGAGAGAGCGATAAAGCTGTACCGACGCGCTATTGAATCCGCATCATCCGAATCGGAGCGATGGATGATTCAATGGAGTCACGTCTTCATTGGAAGGATCCTCGATTTCCAAGAGTTCAGGATAGACGCCATCGCGGAATATGAAAAAGCAATAGCCCTCGGAGAAGTACAGGGCGGCGCTTACAAGGAAGCTATCGAGGGAAAACAGAAACCATTCGGTCAGAAATAGACTGACGAATGCCCATGCTTGACACCTCCGCTGACCGGCGCCTAGAATCAAAATCTTTGTTAGATCGCTGCTCTTGCTGAGTTTCTTGTCACCGGGAGAAGAATGGCGGACAACCTCGCGGCCGATTACTCCGATCGAGCCATTCATTCAGAATCAATACAACCATTCCCGATCGCGCGGCGCGTTTTCGCCGTTATTGTAGCCTGGCTGGCGCCCGGGGCGGGCCATCTCGTACTGGGCCGTTACTGGCGAGGGCTGATTTTTCTGGCGGTAATCGCGGGCTCTTTTTGCTTCGGACTTTATCTCCACGGGAAACTCTTCTGGCCCGAAGCAGCGGATCCCCCATCGATGTTCCATTACGATTTGATAACCGTCTTGTGGTCTTTCGCCCAGGTGGGATCCGGATTGTGCTACGGTCTGGCGTACGCGCTCGGCATAGGTGTTACTCCTCATCCGGAAGCGACTACATTTGATTATGGCAACACGTTCATGTTTCTTGCCGGCCTGTTGAATTATCTGGTCGTTCACGATGCCTTCGATATCGCCCAGGGGAGAAAGCGCTGATGCATCTATTGATGATGTTTCTTTACGCGGCGGCGACCGCCATCGTGTTCGGCGCGATCGATTCCAAGCCTGAAACACTGCGCGAGCGATTCATTCACGGACTCAAAGTATTCGCCTGGTTTATCGGAGTCGGCTTGTTGATCTCTCTCGTTTTGTTCCCAGTGCCATGGTAGGCGACAGGTTATGGGGAGATGAGCATGGCGGTCAGTCTTTGCCGAAGCGTGTGACTGTGAAGCGTTGGATCAACACCTTCTCGCCAATCGAAATGCCCGCCTTCGAGTGAACCGCCTGCCATTGCTGCTCAACTGTTTGAATGCCCGATATTCCCGGCAGTAGTACGCCCCGCCGAAATCCATCCACGCTGCTGATGATTATGCCGAATCGCAAGGGGTCCAGCTCCTCAGGTCCGCTGACCGGCTCAGGAGCCGAGAGCACATCCACGCCATAGACTATGTCGACAAGCTCTTCAGGAAGGACTCTTGAAAACCGATGATCGCGGCATGCTGCTCCTATAGCATTTTCAATAATCTCGGCGGCGACCGTTGGTTTTAGGGGAAGAATAGTTCCAATACAGCCTCGCAGATCTCCATCGCGCATTCGCAATGTGACAAACGCTCCCGCCCGCCCGGCAAGTATTCCTTGAGGATTACGCGGCGGCTCTATAACGACATGATCTCTGACGAATGATTCAACCGAAATCCTGGCAAGGTCGGTCGGGGAAATGTTGTCGGGAGGAAAATCTACGCTCATCTATCTTCAGCCAATAGTTTCAGCCGCTCTCGAACGGGTATTTTCGTCGACAAGAATCGCGACCATATATCCTACGCCGAACGGGCCCTCGTAGCTCAAGACTTGTTGATCGTGAAGCGACTCGCCCGCGGCTCCGAGCGCTACGATTATCGATCTATAGCCGCACTCTCCCGCGCGTTCGCGCAGAGCCGGATCGATTTCGACAATTGCCCTCGCATTTCCGCTCGCAATGCCGCTGACAATCTGCTCGTCAAACAGATGGGCCGTAGGCTCGTACTTGTAAGGTCCGTCAACCTTAAGGCGATGACTCAAATCGCCGCTCGCGACGACCGCGACTCGCTTGCCGCTGGCTGCCGCCGCTCCTCGAATCGCGCGGCCGAATGCGAGGTGGTGATCAATCGACTGCATCGTAAAGCCGATAACGGCAACCGGGCCTTTCCAGCCCGCCTCGTGAAGGTAGTAGAGCGGCACAAGAGCGCCGTGATCGAGATGGTATTCCTGAGAAAGATCGTTCAGTCTCACGCTCTCGATTCGAGCGGAGGCCACAATAGCATCGACGATCTCGTAGTCGTTTTGGAATCTGAGCTCGGTTTCGGGCGCGCCAAATTGCCGAAAGTCTCCATAGAGGTCGGGCGTGGATCGCGTAGTGAATGCCGCCGCATCGATCGGAGAATGAGGTGATATCAACACAATCGTGTCCGGCTTGGCCGCAATAAGCCTGTGCGAGAACTCGCGAAGAGCTAGCTGCGAATTCGCGACGTCGGCGAGCCGCGAGCCCCCGATTTCAGGTATCAACAAGGGAGGGTGCGGCGCTATTCCTGCGAATACTATCGAACCTGCCAAAATCAGTGCCTCCCATCGGCGAGGAGAAGCGTTCCACAAAGCGTCAATCAAAGTAATTTCTCAATGATAGGACTGCTCCCGTTGGAATACAACGGTCTTTCCTGGTTCCTTCTCACTCGCTTATCGGCACTGCGTTTGCGTAGAGCCTTCCGACACGATGCGTTTGGTCCGGCGCCTCCGGGGAATTTTCTGTCGAGTAGTGAACCCGATCGCGAGGCGAAACGACATAGAACAGTGGAGCGAGATTGTCTATGAGTCCGGCTGCGATGATCCACTCGCAGTTGAGCGCATTTCAGCAATGAATTCAGAAGAAATTGTCGAATCCTCAGATTCAAATCCATCGCTGCCCGTTCGGCGAAGGACCTATCAACCGGTATGGCTACTCGGAATCGGCATCCTTGGAGCCGTAGGCTTTTTCTTTTTTCAGCGCCCCAGCAACACAGACTCTGGAGGCGGATCGCGAAGACAGGCGGCGCCGCAGGCGATGCCGATTACCGTTGCCACCGCGCAAAAGGGCGACATTGGCGATTATGTGAGCGCCCTCGGCTATGTGACTCCGCTTAATACAGTGACGATACGGACTCGCGTGGATGGAGAGCTGCTGAAACTCAATTATCGAGAAGGCGAGATTGTTCAAAAAGACCAGATACTTGCCCAAATCGATCCGGCATTGTTTCAAGCGCAGTTAACCCAGGCTCAGGGACAATACGACCGCGACAAGGCCCTCCTCGATCAGGCCCGAGTCGACCTGAATCGCTACAAGGAAGCGTACGCAAAGAATGCAATCCCGGGTCAGCAAGTCGACGTTCAGCAAGCCACCGTGCGGCAGGAGGAGGGCACGGTCAAGATCGACGAGGGTCAGATCGCCAGCGCCAGAACCAATCTCCTTTACACGACCATTCGAGCGCCGATCACCGGCCGCGTGGGATTGCGGCAGGTTGATGCCGGTAACATCGTTCATGCCGGAGACTCGAACGGTCTCGTGGTGATCACGCAGCTTCAACCTATCACGGTTGTTTTCTCGGTTGCCGAAGACTATCTTCCGCAGATTCAGCAGCAGTTGCGCCGCAAGCAGATTCTAAACGTCGACGCACTCGACCGCACTCAACAAAAGAAGCTTGCTAGCGGATCGGTCACTGCCCTGGACAATCAGGTGGACGCGACCACCGGAACAGTGCGCCTGCGAGCGCTCTTTCAAAACAAGGACAACATTCTGTTCGCCAATCAGTTTGTCAACGCAAAGCTGCTTATAAGAATCGAGCACGGCGTGACTCTGATTCCGACCGCGGCGATACAGCGTAACGGAGACAGATCTTTTGTCTATCTCGTCAAACCGAATCAGACCGTCGAGATGCACGACGTCACTACCGGGACGACCGAAGGCGAGGTAACCGTCGTCGAGGGATTGCAGCCCGGTGACGTTGTCGCAACCGATGGATTCGACAAGCTGCAAGACGGCGTCAAGGTGGCGATTCGCAACGGAAACGAAAGCGAGAACCGATCAGATCAAGGAGGCAAAGCACAGGAAAAACGCGGTGACGAGCAGGGGAGCGCGAAGTGAATCCCTCTCGCACATTTATTGTGAGGCCGGTCGCGACTTCGCTCTTGATGGCTGCCATACTCCTGGCCGGTATAGTCGGTTTCAGACAACTGCCTGTCTCCGCCCTCCCCGAAGTCGATTATCCTACGATCCAAATTCAGACCTTTTATCCCGGAGCCAGCCCCGAAGTAATGGCGTCCGCGGTGACCGCGCCCCTCGAGAGACAATTCGGTCAGGTACCTGGCCTTACCCAGATGACTTCAACCAGCTCGGCGGGACTCTCCTCGATAACCCTGCAGTTCTCGCTCGATCTCGACCTCGATGTCGCGGAGCAGGAGATACAAGCTGCAATCAACGCGGGCCAGACCTTTCTTCCACCCGATCTGCCCGCGCCGCCGATCTACAGCAAGACCAATCCCGCCGACGCGCCCATCCTGACGCTTGCACTCATTTCTAAAACGGTCCCGCTCACAAACGTCGAGGATCTGGCCGACACCCGGCTTGCGCAGCGGATTTCACAACTTCCGGGCGTGGGACTAGTGAGCATAAGCGGAGGTCAGAGACCGGCGGTTCGTATTCAGGCGAATCCTGTGGCGCTGGCCGCCCACGAAATCAGTCTCGAAGATCTGCGCGGCGCGATTCAGCAGACAAGCGTTAATCAGCCGAAAGGGAGTTTTGACGGGCCTCAGCAGTCTTATTCAATAGGCGCGAACGATCAGATCCTGACAAGCAAGGACTTCAGCTCGACCATAGTTGCGTTTCGAAACGGCTCTCCCGTGCTCCTGTCCGATGTGGCGAGAATCGTCGACTCCGCGGAGAACGCGCGGCAGGCGGCGTGGATGAATGAGGTTCCCGCTGTGATCCTGAACATCCAGCGACAGCCCGGCGCGAACATCATTCAGGTGGTCGATCGCGTAAAAGCGCTGCTGCCTCAGCTCAGCAGCACTCTACCTTCGTCTATAAACGTATCCGTCCTGACCGATCGGACGGTAACTATTCGCGCTTCAGTGAAAGACGTCGAATTCGAGTTGATGCTAACCGTCGCTCTGGTGGTAATGGTCATCTTCCTGTTCCTGAGAACTTTGTCGGCGACGATCATTCCCGCCGTCGCGGTCCCGCTCTCCCTAGTCGGAACCTTTGGAGTGATGTACCTACTTGGATACAGCTTGAACAATCTCACTCTAATGGCGTTGACCATTTCCACGGGCTTCGTAGTCGACGATGCAATCGTGATGATCGAGAACATCGTTCGCTACATCGAGGAAGGCGACAAGCCGCTCGCCGCCGCATTGAAGGGCTCGGAGCAGATTGGCTTCACTATCCTGTCGTTGACGGTTTCATTGATAGCCGTGCTGATCCCGCTGTTGTTCATGGGCGATATAGTCGGCAGGCTGTTCAGAGAATTTGCGATCACGCTCAGCATCACGATTCTGATCTCGGCGGTCGTTTCGCTGACATTGACCCCGATGATGTGCGCGAAGCTGTTGAAGCCGCAATCCGAAAACAAGCGCGGCCGGTTCTATACGATTTCCGAGAGAGTATTCGAAGGAGTGATCGCCTTCTATGGGCGGACACTCAAGTGGGTTCTCAGATTCCAGGGACTCACTTTGCTTGTAGCCGTCGCCACACTGATCCTGACCATCATACTTTACATAATAGTGCCCAAGGGCTTCTTCCCTGTTCAGGACACTGGAGTCATTCAAGGCATTTCGCAGGCGTCGGAGAAAGTCTCGTTTCCGGCAATGGCTTCATTACAACAGAAGCTGACGGCGATCATTCTCGGAGATCCCGCGGTCGAAAGCCTCTCTTCGTTCATCGGCATCGAAGGCGCGAACACAACGCTCAATAGCGGCCGAATTCTCATAAATCTCAAGCCTCTCGACGAGCGAAAGACGGGCGCCGTCGAAGTGATTCGGCGCCTGCAGCAGGAACTCGCGAAGATCGAGAACATCAAGCTCTATATGCAACCGGTGCAGGATCTGACCGTCGAGAACCGCGTCAGCAGGACGCAATATCAGTACACGCTGGAAGACCCCGATCCGGATGAGCTTCGAATATGGACAAAGCGATTCGTGGACAAGCTCGAGAAGCTTCCTGAGCTGCGGGATGTTGCGACCGACCAGCAGAGTCAGGGGCTTCAGACCGCGTTGATGATTGACCGCCAGACCGCGTCCCGGCTCGGCATCACTCCGCAGCAGATCGACAACACTCTTTACGATGCATTCGGCCAACGACAGATCACGACGCTGTTCACGCAGTTGAATCAGTACCACGTGGTGCTGGAAACCATACCCGAGTTTCAGCGGAGTCCATCCAGTCTGAAGGATGTTTACGTTCGAACCGGAGCGACCGCGCAGACGCCTTCGGGAGGCGGCACGGCCGTAGTAGCTCAAGTGTCCAGCCCCGTTGCTCCTGTAGTACGGCCGGCCAACACGAGCACCACCGCGGGGAACCCGTCGGTCCCTGGGGCGCAGCGGAGTCAGCCGGCTGCCGGGGCGACCGCATTAAACAACAGCGCCGGAACATCGACGCGCGCGGCAACGGCTCAAGCACCGGCGCGGCCGCTCACGACGGCTTCGCTGCCATCGCTTACCTCGGCTGCAGCGCAGAACGCCGGCGCGGGTGGGGCGGCGGGAGGAGCAGCTTCAAGGGCAGTGGCGCCGGTCGGGCCAGTGACGACGGTGGCCACGGGCGCTCCCGTTCCCCTGAGTACGTTCACTCATATGGAGTCGCGCATGGCTCCTCTATCGATCAATCATCAAGGCCAGTTTCCGGTCGTGACGATTTCTTTCAACGTCGCTCCCAATACATCGCTGGGCGAAGCCTCTGCCGCCATCGAAACCACCCATAAGGAAATGAATATGCCCGAAGGCGTGCAGGCGGCGTTTCAAGGCACGGCCGCCGCCTTCAAGGCATCGCTTACGAATGAGCCCATTCTGATTCTTGCCGCGCTCGTGACGGTCTATCTTGTCCTGGGAATCCTCTACGAGAGCTACATTCATCCGATCACAATTCTCTCGACGCTTCCTTCGGCGGGAGTCGGAGCGATTCTCGCGTTGATGCTGTTCGGAACCGAGTTGGGGGTCGTAGCCATCATCGGAATCATCTTGCTGATCGGCATAGTCAAGAAGAACGCGATCATGATGATCGACTTTGCGCTAGACGCGCAGCGCAACGAAGGAATGAAAGCGGAAGAAGCGATCTATCAAGCCTCTCTGCTGCGCTTCCGCCCGATCATGATGACGACGATGGCGGCTCTACTGGGAGGGCTTCCATTGGCGCTTGGATCCGGAACGGGTTCGGAGCTCCGCAAGCCTCTAGGCATCGCGATCGTAGGCGGATTGATATTGAGTCAACTCCTCACCCTCTACACCACTCCCGTCATCTATATCTTCTTCGATCGTTTAGGCGGTCGGTTGGCGCGAAGGAAAGGCAATAAAGGCAAGCATCGTACCCAGGAAACCGCCAATGCTTCGGCTCAACCTGAAGCTAAAAATACCCAGCATAATTCCGACAAGGCTAGATCCAAAGATGAGGGTGAGGAGGATACCGGCAAACCACGATGAATATTTCCGCGCCCTTCATTCACCGAAGAGTCGCGACTACGCTCCTGACCGTGGCCATCGCCCTGGCCGGAGCCGTAGCGTTCAAGCTGCTGCCCGTCTCACCCCTCCCGCAAGTCGATTTTCCGACGATATCGGTTCAGGCAGGATTGCCCGGAGCAAGTCCGGATGTGATGGCTTCGTCGGTGGCGACGCCGCTCGAGCGCCAGTTCGCGCGCATAGCCGGCGTTACCGAGATGACTTCTACAAGTACGCTCGGTTCTACGAGCGTCACACTGCAGTTTGAGCTCAATCGAGACATCAACGCCGCCGCAAGAGACGTTCAAGCCGCCATAAACGCGGCTCGCGGAAACTTGCCCGCGAATCTGCCTTCCAATCCTCGTTATCGAAAGGTCAACCCCGCCGATGCTCCGATAATGATCGTGGCGTTGACTTCTGATATTCACGAAACCTCCGAGCTATACGACGCCGCTTCCACCGTAATGCAGCAGAAGCTCTCACAGATTGAAGGCGTCGGACAGGTGGTGGTCGGAGGCGGCTCGCTTCCCGCGGTTCGCGTGGAAGTTGATCCGACAAGATTGAACGCATACGGACTCGGTCTCGAAGACGTTCGCGCAATTCTGGGACAGCAGAATGCAAATACTCCAAAGGGGCAGGTCGCAAACGAAACTACTACCTCCCAGCTTGCGACCAACGACCAGTTGCTCAAAGCCGAATTGTATAGACCGCTCGTTGTCGGGTATCACAACGGCGCGGCGGTAAGGCTGTCGGACTTCTCCGATGTCAACGACTCAGTAGAAGACTTAAGGGCGGGCGGCCTGATGAACGGCAAGCCCGCCGTCCTGGTCATTCTCTTTCGGCAGCCCGGCGCGAACATAATCGATACCGTCCAGCGGATACGTGAAGCCCTTCCACAAATGCAGGCCGTGCTTCCCGCGGCTACCGACATGAAAGTCGTGCTTGACCAGACGGTCACCATTCGGGCGTCGGTTCGCGACGTCGAGATCACACTGTTGATCGCGATCGGTCTGGTCGTACTGGTCGTATTCGCCTTTCTGCGAAGCGTCCGCGCCACAATCATTCCAAGCATCGCCGTGCCGATTTCGCTGATCGGCACATTCGGCGTGATGTACCTGGCCGGTTACAGCCTGGATAACCTCTCGCTGATGGCGCTAACGATCTCGACAGGATTCGTAGTAGATGACGCCATCGTAGTGATCGAAAACATCACTCGTTATCTCGAACAGGGCATGCGCCCGGTCGAAGCAGCCCTGAAAGGAGCGGCTGAAATCGGCTTCACCGTCTTGTCGATCAGCGTGTCTCTCGTAGCGGTATTCATACCGATACTTTTAATGGGAGGCATCATCGGACGCCTCTTTCGCGAGTTCGCGGTAACGCTATCGGTCGCGATTATTGTTTCGCTGATGGTTTCTCTGACTACGACGCCGATGATGTGCGCCGCTCTGCTAAAACATCAGAGGCCCGAAGAGCACGGCAGACTTTATCGCGCCAGCGAGAAGGCCTTTGCCTGGATGGTTCGCGTTTACGAACGAACGCTTAGAGCCGTCCTGAGGGTTCCCGCATTCGTACTCGTAGTTCTGCTCATAACCATCGGGCTGAACATCTATCTCGTCGCAATCGTGCCGAAGGGATTCTTCCCCCAGCAGGACACGGGCCGGCTTGCTGGAGGAATTCAAGGGGCGCAATCGTCGTCCTATCAGGCCATGCGCCGGAGAGTCGCGGAATTCGTCGACATAGTGAAGTCGGATCCGGCCGTCGATGCCGTGATTGCATTCACAGGCGGCGGCGGAGCGACCAATACAGGAAGGATGTTCGTCTCGTTGAAGCCGCTTAATGAGCGCAAGATCAGCGCCGGCGAACTAATCGGGCGGCTTCGGCCGCGGCTCGCGCGCGTGCCTGGAGCGTCGCTCTTCTTGCAGGCCACTCAGGACGTGCGCATCGGCGGTAGGCAGGCAAACGCGCAGTACCAGTACACCCTTCAGGCCGACAACCTCTCCGATTTGAATCACTGGTCCCCGGTGCTCCTGCAGCAGATGAAAGCTCTTCCGGGATTCGCGGATGTGAACAGCGACCAGCAGAACGGAGGATTGGAAGCATCGTTGACGTATGATCGCCTTACGGCGGCGCGAATGGGGATCTCTACGCAGATCATAGATCAGACGCTCTACGACGCTTTTGGTCAGCGGCAGGTTTCGACCATGTTCCGTCAGCAGAACCAATATCACGTCATAATGGAGATCGCTCCACGATACTGGCAAACGCCTGAAGGGCTGCGAAACATATACGTCCATCCGCCCGGCGGCGGCGAGGTTCCACTCAGTGCGTTTACTCATTACGCGCCCAGGACGGCGCCTTTATCGGTTAATCATTCCGGCCAGTTTCCTTCCGTGACGATGTCGTTCAATCTGGCTCCAGGAGTCGCTTTGAGCGATGCCGTTCGACTGATCGGCGAAATGGAATCGCGGGTAGGGATGCCGGCTACGATTCACGGCAGGTTCTCCGGAACCGCGGAAGCCTACCAGACATCGCTCGCGAACGAACCGGTGCTCATCGCCGCCGCCCTGGTGGCGGTCTACATAGTGCTTGGAGTTCTCTACGAGAGCTATGTTCACCCGATCACGATCCTCTCGACGCTGCCATCCGCCGGCGTCGGCGCGGTACTGGCTCTGCTCCTGTATCACGCGGAGCTGACGATCATCGCGCTCATCGGAATCGTCCTGTTGATCGGTATCGTCAAGAAGAACGCCATTATGATGATCGACTTCGCTCTCGCGGCCGAACGCGATGAGGGCAAGAGTCCGAGAGATGCAATCTTTGAAGCGTGCCTGCTGCGCTTTCGGCCGATCCTGATGACTACCATGGCCGCGCTGCTCGGAGCGATGCCGCTCGTCCTCGGGCGTGGAACCGGCTCCGAGCTCCGGCGCCCGCTTGGAATTGCAATCGCGGGCGGATTGATCGTCAGTCAGATGCTGACCCTGTATACAACTCCGGTCGTTTATCTCTATTTGGATCGAATGCGCATGGGATGGCAGCGCTTTCGCGATAGACATCGACGCCCCTCACTGCGAGAAAACGCGGATGAAGCATAGCGTGAAAAGGAGGCTCAACATCACCAGACTCGCCCTCTCTAGAGACTCGACTCCTGTCCGAGGCATTGCAGCGGCGGCAATCGTCTGCCTGACTACACTCGCGTTGATCCTGAATGGGTGTTCGGTCGGACCGAAGTATCGCAAGCCTACAGTCCAGGTCGATCCCGCCTACAAAGAATTGAAGCCCGATCAATTCAAAGAGGTCGATGGCTGGAAGACCGCTTCGCCTAAGGATGATGTACTTCGCGGCGCGTGGTGGGAGATGTTCAACGATTCGGAGTTGAATACTATCGAGGATCGGGTCAACACCTCGAACCAGAACATCGCTCTTGCTGAAGCTACATATCGCCTGGCGCGCGCGGTAGTGAGAGAAGGACGGTCTCAGTATTTCCCGACCGTCACAACCAATCCTTCCGCCTCGGTCTCTCAGTTTCCGACTAATTCCGGACGAGGCGCCAACAGCGTCGCGGCCGGAACCGGTCAGCCGGGAAATTCTCAGCCCTCGTCGACGGGTTCGACAGCATCGACCGGAAGGTCAAATACGATCACGAATTTTTCGCTGCCGTTTAATGTCGCGTGGGAGCCCGACCTATGGGGCCGCGTACGGCATACGGTTGCTTCGAGCGCATATCAAGCCCAGGCCGCGGCAGCCGATATCGAGAACGTGCGGTTGTTGATGCACGCGGAGCTCGCGGTCGATTACTTTCAGCTTCGAGGTTTGGATTCGCAAACTCAGTTGTTGGAATCGACGGTTGAGGCCTATCGAAAGGCCCTCGAGCTCACCAATGTTCTCTTCCATACCGGCATCGTCTCTGAGCAGGACGTAGTGCAAGCCGAAACTCAGCTCGAGACCGCAAGGGCGCAGCTCATCGATCTTGGAATACAGCGGGCTCAATTCGAGCACGCGATAGCGGTGCTGGCCGGCACGCCCGCTTCATCGTTCTCGGTCGCGCGAGGCCCTCTCCAATCAAATCCCCCCGCGATCCCATTTGGCGTACCATCCGAGCTTCTCGAGCGCCGGCCTGACATCGCGGGGACCGAGCGAAGAGTCGCCGCCGCCAACGAGCAGATCGGCGTAGCAAGGGCGGCTTACTTCCCTTCCCTCTCAATAACAGGCGGGGCCGGCTTCCAAAGCAACATGATAGGAACCCTCTTGACCTGGCCGAGCCGCTTCTGGTCGCTTGGCGCGGCGCTGAGTCAAACGCTATTTGACGGAGGTCTGCGCAAAGCCATTTCGGAACAGGCTCGGGCCGCCTATGACGAGACCGTGGCAACCTACAGACAAACGGTCCTGACCGCCTTCCAAAATGTCGAAGACAATCTTGCCACGCTTCGAATACTTTCTCAGGAGCGAGATCAACAAGAGATCGCCGTGCGAGCATCCGAACGGAACCTGGCCCTTGCGACCGAACGTTACCGCGCAGGTATCGATAGCTATCTGAACGTCATCAACGCTCAGACCACACTCTACACGAATCAGCGAACGGCGCTTACGATTCGCACCGAGCAGATGGTCGCAAGCGTTCAACTGATCATGGCGGTAGGCGGCGGCTGGAATGTCTCGCAACTGCCGAAGCCATAGACTCGTTACATCAGGTACATCTCCGGCGCTCGCTTGAACACAAGGCGTTCCATGGGTCTCGCTGTCTTCACCTTCTCTCGAGAATCACCACCTCGCCAAACCGCCGAGTCTCGCGAAAGTTATCATCGATGTAGTCACGCATCGGCCTGTATTTCTCGGCCTCGCGGTCGCGGTCACTCGTTACGATCAAATTCACCGATCTATCCTTGATCGCATTGAGCGTCCTCTCGCGCTCCGTCGGAGTAACGCCGACCCCTCCCCAGAACTGCGCTCCCGACGGATTGTTCCTTTCGGCAAGAAAGAGAAAAGAAGAACCGGCGTATGATTCGGCGAAGAAGTATCCTCCCGGCGGAACTCGCTCTTTAATAAAAGAGACCACATCGTCGATTTCACGAGCGGTATTCTCGGGGAAATAGACCCGTCGGCCGCGCTCTATCGAGAGCGGCGTATCGCTCTTGAACGCAGCGCCCGCCAGGAAGCTGGACGTGAAAACGCGAATTCCGAGACAGGCAAATAGCACGGGCGTTATTGCAAGTGCTATCGCGGCGCCTCGCGCAATACCAGGAGCGCGTTCAAGCCAATTCCTTATCAGATAAACCTGGAGGAAGAGCGCCGGCAGTACGAAGGGCATTGATGCGATGGCCTGCTCACGAGCAAACCTTGGAAAGGCCTCCAGAAACGATGCGAGCGCAACGATCACGAAAGCAGCCAGCATGCGCCTCTGCTCAGTCGAAATCTCCCTCGCGGTCAGGCACACAGCAAAACCGGAAATTATGACCAGGATGGGTCCATAAAAAATCAATTGATCGATCGCGCTTTGCGGACCAAAGAACGCGAACACAACAACCAGAAGAAGCAAGGCGCTCCAGTAAAGCATCTGCGCTTCCTCCAGTCGCCTCCCCAGCCAGACCGCTCCAGTTGCGATCACCACGAGAGCTGCCGGGGCTACTGGAGAAGGAGATGCGGCAAGCCTGCTCACCAAAAACTCGCCCGATCCAAACAGGAGGCTTCGAATCATCGCATCCAAAGCGCCCTTGGACCAGAAGAACAGAATCACCGGCAGGACCGGCAAACAGAATCCGCCTATCACCCAAAGCAAACGTCTATCAAAGCGCTTTGCTTCCGAGCGCCGATAAAGACTCATGAGGTAAGGCGCGAGCTGCAGCGCGATGATCCCCGCCAATGCGTATGCTCCGATGTTGTGCTTGAAGAGAGCCAGGAGGCCGATCGAAAACCCGGCCGCGAAGCTGCAACGCGCGCTTTCCCGCCGTTCACCCTCAAGCGTGAAATATAATGCAAGAGCAAGAAACAATGCGCCGTAGTGCATCGGCGCCGCTTTGAAGGGACCGTTGGGCCTGAGCCACAAGACGGCGGAGAAGGTTGTAAAGACTGACCACGCTCGCGGCATTGCCATTCTCGAGCAGGCATAGATTACGAGTATGGTCCCGACCTTGAAGAGCAATACCCCGAATAGCGCTGAAAACAACCCGATACCGATGATCTTGAATAACAGCGCGTTCAGATAAACCGTTCCGGGAGGATAGAGAGTGTGGAAATCGAGATAAGGGATTTCTCCGGACAATACTCGCTCGGCGCCGTAGAGGTTATACCCGATAGAGTAGGAAAGGGTCGTCTCGCGGTTGAACAGCAAGCCGTAGACAACCGCGGTGATAACCAGTACCGCGGTCGCCGCAAGCACGTCTTTCAATGCTTCATTGTTTAATCGAGTCACTTCTTCTTAAGCCACGGCAGCCGATGTCACTGATTACGATCGAATACGACTATGTCGGATGCTCTTCCGACTTCGTGATAGTTTGCATCGAGCAGCCGCCGGGCACGGATGTCGGCAAAGTTGTCCTGAACCAGAATGAGTTTCAAGTCCTTTTCGGCGATGAGCCTAAAGACCTCTTCGCGAGCCTGAGCGTCGATGCCTACCGAATCCCACCACAATAGCTTTGTAGGATTTCGGCGGTTCGCAAAAAAGTAAAACCCTCCTCCGCGTCTCGCAAAGGAAAACATCTTGTCGTTCTCGGTGCTGTTGGACGCGATGAGATCGGTCAGTTCATCTATGAAGCGGCTATCGCGCTCGCTCGTATAGATGCCTCGCGCGCGCTCAAGCTGAACCGGTATCCGGTCATTCAGACGCAGACCATCAAACTGCGGGATCCATGTGTCCTGCACTCCAACTACGGCAAGGAGCGCGAGTGAGGCGACTGTCGAAAGCGAGGCGATTCTCCAGGGCGGCCGCGATCCTGCTCGTTCTGTTAGGAGCGCATTGATCCGATCCGCCGCCAGCGCGACCAAGAGGAATACGGGAGGCAACACCCTGATCAGATGATAGTAGTCCGCGCGTGGATAGACCTCCAGATAGGCTCCCAGAGCAAACAATAGAACAAGCGCGATCGGTCCATTTGTTGACCACCAGCCGCGAAGCTGCTTTTCCCGTCTCAGTGTTTGCATTGCGCTAACGCCGAGCGAGATTCCAATAACGGCGAATAGTATGGGCGGAAGATACGCTACGGCGGCGGATGCCGATTCCTTAAGTAAGGGCATTCGTTCTGGAATTAAAATGCACACTGAAATCGCCGTCAGTATCGCCAGGACAAAAGCGCCGGCAAGGCGAGGGGCTTTTCTGGAAACTATCGCGACGACGGCAGCAGACAAACCTAACAAAAGCGCGAACGGTACTACGAGTCTGATCGACGGCAATGGGATCGCTCTCTCATCGCTATAGTCCGATGCATGATGCAGGAAGTGCCCGATCATCGCTCCGAGAGCGCCTTTCGAGGCAAGATAAAGAAAGACGGGAACGACTACTATCCCGAACCCACTTAGCAAAATCGCTAATCGCGCGACGGCGCGGCTGAACAAACCTGCTCTCATCTGATCGCCGCCGCCCTTAATGAATTCCAAAAGAAGAACGCCTATGAGTGAAAGGCCAAGTATCGCGACGCCCACGTTGTACTTTAAGAGAAATACGATTCCGATCGAGAGCCCGCACAACAACAGCCATCGCACCTTGCCTTGCTCGTCATATTTGAGCATGCAACTCAAGCCGATCAGTACGAACAACATTGAATACTGAGTCGGATGCACGTTGAAGATGAACCGATGGCCAAGCCACACTAATGTGAGCGCCACCGGAAGAATCGCATACCAACCGCGCATCAGTTTTAGCGAGAGGACGGACAGCATCAACAGCGTCAATAGCTTGAATACAAGTAATCCAACCTGGATCGGCATCAGGCCCACGCCGAACAGCTTCATGAGCAATCCGTTCAGCCACAGAATGCCGGGCGTGTAGTTGAAGAGAAAGTCTCTATATGGAACCTCGCCGTATAGAACTCGTTCCGCTGGAGCGACGCTGTATCCAACAACCGAAAGCCATATTCCGCGATTGAAGAATAGGCCGTAAACAGCGCCTCCGGCGGCAATCGTGAATAAGAGATGAATTAACGCGCGAGACCTATCGTTTCGCTCGAAACTAGGGTTCGGTTCTCCGCCCGTGCCGGGCTGTGTCTGAGTATTGTTATTGGAAACAGTTCTCAAAGGGGCTCTTGAGTGACGCTGAAGAATACCGATTCACTGATTCTTGAAAGCAAAACATTGGGCTAATATGCGGAGTGAGAATATCCAAGGTTGAGAGACTAAATCAAACCTGGACCCTAACGCCTGCGGGACCATCCACCGCAGAGCACTAACTCTCGAGCTATTTTCGCGGGTTCCTGGCGGAATGCCGGAGAAGCAGTATACTAATTCGATTGTTCCGGTGCGAAGCGAACGGAGATAAGCCGCTTCAACAAGTTCCCAAGAGCATTTGGAGACCTCTATGAAAATTGCCGCCCGTCTTATAGCCGGTCTATTGCTGTTGAATGCGATCGGACTGAATGCGCCCTTATGGGCTCAACAGACTAAAAAAGACTCGGACGACCCGCTGCGGCTCAAGACCAACCTCGTAGAGGTTCGGGCGGTTGTTACAGATAAACTGGGCAATGCGATAGACAATCTAACCAAAGATGATTTCGAGGTTTCCGAGAAGGGTAAACCGCGGAGCATCAGCTTTTTCTCGCTGGAAAACATCGGCGAACCAGACAAACAGCCCGCGGGTGATCGGACTGCCAAGCCGATGGACCCTGGCTCCGCGTCGATTCGGCCCGCGCGCACGATTGCTTTCTTTGTCGACACTTTCAATCTCTCGCCTACAAGTCTGTTATATGCCAAACAGAGCCTCAGGAAATTTATCGACCATCAGTCATCGGATCGAGATACTTTTTGGCTCCTGACGAGCAGCGGCGCCCTCGGTTTTTTGGAGCAGATGACGAAGGATCGCCAGATGCTGCGCTTCGCCATCGATAGATTAGGTACACAAGACAGTGGACCTGATCCATTGTTCACTCCGTTCATAGCCGCCCGCGTGGCGCAGGGCGATCCCACTGCCATCAGCCTCGCAATTCAGATACTGATTGAAAGAGATCACATAGACGGGCCTCTGAACATTTTGGAGCGGCTTGCGCAATCAACTGCCCTCGGAATCCTCGCGGAAGCGGCTTTCAGACGACGATGCGTTCTGGGCCGCTTGAAGGCAATGTCTCAGAGAATGGCCGAGATGCCGGGACAACGGCTCGTATTCTTCCTGTCGGACGGCTTCAGCATGATGGATGTGGGAGGCGGCGTCGACACAAACGAAGTGCAGTTGGCAATCGGAAGCGCCGTGCGCTCGGGGGTCGTCATATACTCGCTGGATACGAAGGGACTGGCGCCGCCGCCCGGCTTCGACGTTACCAGCGTCACTTTGAGTACGGCTTCGGCTGGAGGCGCGAATCTCCATTCCTACCTTGCGGACTCGGAGCACGAGCTGCAAAACGGTATGAATGCGCTCGCCGCCGACACGGGCGGTGAGGCGTTCTTTCACTCCAACGAGCTAGGCGCCGTGATGGAAAAGAGCGTTCAAAAAAACAGCATGTACTACGTCCTCGCTTTCCACGCGGCGGATTTCAAAGATGAAAAGGAGTTTCGCCGCATCTCCGTCCGCGTCAAAACCCATCCCGAATATCAGGTGCGCGCCCAGAGAGGATACGCCTCGCCCGAGCTTACGGCCGAAAGCGCGGACAAGACCGCTTCGCCGCAACAGAGGCTCATTCAATCAATAGCGGCGCCGCTTCCCGTCACCGGTATTCGAGTCGCGGCATCGGCTGCCTATTTTGAAACAGGCTCCGACAATTCGAATGTCTCATTCGCGGCGCAGATCGGCGCTGAGCATCTCACATTCAGCGAGCACGAAAAGCGGTTTGCCTTCGCGCTGGATGTACTAACCGTGGTTTATGATCGAAGCGGAAAAGTCGTGAATACATTCTCAGACAAGGCCCATGGCGACCTCATGCCCGAGCGGGCCGATCTCGCGAAGCGAACGGGATTCACTTACTCGAAGAGGCTCGCTCTGAAGCCGGCGCTTATCAGATCCGAGTGGGCATTATGGATCAAGCATCCGAGAAAATAGGTGTAAGCACGGGCTGGGTCGAAGTGCCCGACTTGAAGCGCGGGAAGATGGCCCTCAGCAGCATTATTATCGGCGACGAAACAAGTGCGTCCGTCGACGAAGCTGAAATCGCCCGATTGTCAGGCCTGAGCCTCGAACGAGGGTTCAAAATCTATAGGCGAGGCAGCCGGCTTGTTTACTCGCTCATGGCGTACAACCTGAGCGCCAATCATAATCGCGCGGAGCCGGTAATTCAGACGGAAATATTTCAGGACGGGACCGCGGTATTCAACAGCGGTTGGAGCGCGCTGGCTTCAAGAACTTTGTCAAAAGATGAGAAGAGAACCGAAGCTGCAGGCCAGTTGAATCTGGCCCTGCAGCCCGGCGCATATGAATTGAGAATCACGGTAAAAGACCCCGGCTCCAAACAGACCGCGCAGAAAACGATAATGTTCGGAGTGGACGGCTGAGCCCGATTTACTCGTCGGGTTGAACGATGCTCTTGAGCTCCGACCGGAGCCGCTCAATTTCTTCGATCTTCTCCGATATTCGATCGAACAAGGGTTCCTGCGCCTTGATGCCTTCGGAGATCAGGAATGCCGCCGATTCGGATCGGCTCTTGAAGATACCGGACTGAACCAGGGCATCCAATTTCTTTATGGAGTCGTCGTTGACGCGCACCATCACGACATGGTCTCTTGCGGCCAGGGCTGATTCTATTGCTTTGCTGATTGATTCGGTCGCTTTGGTGAAGGCTTCGCCGGTCTTTTGTGCGACCTCTTTTACTGAAGATGAAACGGATGATGCGATATTGTTTATGGATGATGAGGACTGATCTTGCTCCTCTTCGATTCGCCTTAGAGCCAGCGGCGGCCGGCCGTCGGGATCACTCAAACCCCCTGAATTCTTGTCGGTTAACATCTTGACCTCCTTACGGTTGTTATCGTAAGGAGATTACGCCTCCGGTAAGTGATAAGTTGCAATCAATCATGAACGCTGTGAAACGCTGCGTTGTAAGCTGGAGCGCAGCTCCGGGCGAATCAAAACGGCTGCGCGAGCGACAAAATGGTTATCGAGTTTCGACGGTTTTTCACAGCCTCTCCGAGGCGCCGCAAGTAGAATCGCGGATGCTCCTTGTATACGCATGCTCGACAACGCCGCGTGCCTAAAACTTCAATTCTTTCAAACTCGCGGGGATCTTCCGCAAAGACATCCGCTGCGCCCTCGTAGCGCCTTCAATCGAAAGTCTCTTCAATTGCATCAGCTTCGTCAGCGGCTCCAGTTCGCTCACCGAGCTATCAATGAGATTGAGCGTTAGTTGAGTCAGATTACTCAGTTTCGTCAGCGGCTCCAAATTGCTCACTTGGCTTCCTCTGAGGTTGAGCGTCAGTTGCGTCAGATTGCTCAGCTTCGTCAACGGCTCCAAATTGCTCACATGGCTATAGCTGAGGTCGAGCGTCAGTTGCGTCAGACTGCTCAGCTTTGACAGCGACTCCAAATTGCTCACTTGGCTAAAGTGGAGGTCGAGTGTCAATTTGGTCAGATTGCTCAGCTTAGACAGCGGCTCCAGATTGCTCACTTGGCTAAAGCGGAGGTCGAGCGTCAGTTGCGTCAGATTGCTCAGCTTCGTCAGCGGCTCGAAATCTCTCACGTGGCTATGGCTGAGGTCGAGCGTCAGTTGCGTCAGATTGCTCAGGTTCCACAGCGGCTCCAAATCTCTCACTTGGCTATAGCTGAGGAAGAGCCTCAGTTGCGTCAGATTGCTCAGCCTCGACAGCGACTCCAAATTGCTCACTCGGCTTCGGCTAGGGTTGAGCGTCAGTTGCGTCAGATTGCTCAGCTTCGACAGCGACTCCAAATTGCTCACTTGGCTAAAGTTGAGGTCGAGCGTCAGTTGCGTCAGATTGCTCAGCTTCGACAGCGACTCCAAAT
>Ga0066687_10000011_pt1 | contig 59049 bp, 44 predicted proteins | sample GraSoiAngelo_136_FD_65630 | JGI IMG/M metagenome (GOLD analysis project Ga0066687, IMG submission 65630) | Grasslands soil microbial communities from the Angelo Coastal Reserve, California, USA - 14_0929_09_20cm | ecosystem: Environmental > Terrestrial > Soil > Grasslands | place: USA... | reverse complement strand
GGGGACGCAGAGAAAGTAGCCCACCAGTTCACTGGTGGGTGCGGCCACGTTCACGATTCGCGGAGTGCCGTGGGCACGACCGATGACGATCCGAAAGCGTCATCTCGTCCCTACGGGACGAGCGTCGAAAAGGCGCTCAGCAACCCAGCACTGAAGTGCTGGGCTATTTTCAAGGCATCCCTACGGGATGCATCGGCGCATCCTCCTGGGATGCAAGTCGGGAACGGCCGAACTCAGGGCATTCCTCTGGGGTGCAAGTCGGGAACGGCCGAACTCAGGGCGTCCCTCTGGGATGCAAGTCGGGAATGGTCGAACTCAGTGCATGCCTGGATGCGAATAGAACAGAGATCACACGAGCATCGGAAGCATCCCGGCGGGATGCGAGTAAAACAATATGAAAAGAGCCTTAATAACAGGGATCACCGGACAGGATGGTTCCTACCTCGCCGAACTTCTCATACAAAAAGGTTATGAGGTCTACGGCATCGTCCGCCGATCTTCTTCCTTCAACACGGATCGCATCGAGCACATCTATCAGGATCCGCATGAAGAGAACGTGAAGCTGCGAATGTTCTACGGAGATCTGAACGACGCAAGCTCGCTCAACAAGATTCTGCGCGATCTTCAACCGGATGAGATCTACAACCTCGGAGCCCAATCGCACGTTCGAGTCTCGTTCGACGTGCCCGAATACACCGCCGAAGTTACGGCCCTGGGAACCGTGCGATTGCTTGAAGCAATACGCGATATAGGACTGCGGCCCCGATTCTATCAGGCCTCCAGCTCGGAGCTGTTCGGGAAAGTGCTCGAAACGCCTCAGACGGAGCGGACGCCGTTTTATCCACGGTCTCCCTACGGCTGCGCAAAAGCTTACGCCTATCACATCACCGTGAACTATCGCGAGAGCTACGGCCTGTTCGCCTGCAACGGAATCCTGTTCAATCACGAGAGCCCGCGCCGAGGCGAGACCTTCGTCACAAGGAAGATCACTCGGGCTGCGACCCGAATAAAAATGGGGCTGCAGGACAAACTCTATCTCGGGAATCTTGATGCGCGCCGCGACTGGGGCTTTGCAAAAGACTATGTCGAAGCGATGTGGATGATGCTGCAACAGCACGAGCCTGAAGACTATGTGATCGCCACCGGAGAGCAGCACTCGGTTCGCGAGTTTGTGGAAGAGACCTTCAGTTTGCTCGACCTTGATTGGCGCCGCCACGTCGAAATCGATCCGAATTACTTTCGGCCCGCCGAAGTGGACACGCTGCTCGGCGACCCCGCGAAAGCGCGAGCAAGTCTTAGATGGGAACCAAAGACGACCTTTAAGGAGCTGGTCGGAATGATGGTCGACTCCGATCTCAAGCTTGCCCGACGCGAGCGATTGCTCGCCGACGCACCGGTCGAATTCGCGGTGACCGGCGGCCACGACAGTTACCACTTATGAAAAGCGGTTTCTGGAAACAGCGCCGAGTTGTGGTGACTGGCGGCGCGGGCTTTCTCGGTTCGTACGTAGTCGAGCGGCTGCGCGCCGCCGGCTGCCAGTCGATTGAGATACCGCGCTCGGCGGAATATGACCTCCGCGATAGAGCAGCAATAAGGAAGCTCTACGACGCGGCGCGGCCCGACAGCGTGATTCATCTTGCAGCGGTTGTGGGCGGCATCGGAGCTAATAGAGAGAATCCCGGACGCTACTTTTACGACAACCTGATCATGGGCGTCGAGCTTGTCGAAGAAGCCCGCAAGCGCGGCATCGAGAAGTTTGTAGCGCTGGGAACGATTTGCTCTTATCCAAAGCACACTCCGGTTCCGTTTCGGGAAGAAGACTTGTGGAACGGCTACCCCGAAGAAACCAATGCGCCGTATGGACTCGCCAAGAAGATGATGCTTGTACAGTCGCAATCGTACCGCGAGCAGTACGGCCTCAACTCGATCTTCCTGTTGCCGGTGAACCTGTACGGCCCTCGCGACAACTTCGACCTGCATTCGTCGCATGTAATACCGGCGCTGATACGAAAGTGTGTCGAAGCGGTTCGGCGAAACGAATCGGCGATTGAAGTGTGGGGAACAGGCAGGGCGACACGCGAATTTCTCTTCGCGGATGATTGCGCCCGCGGAATCTTAATGGCCGCCGAGAGCTATGACTCATCCGAGCCTGTGAATCTCGGCGCCGGGTTTGAGATTTCCATAATCGATCTTGCTCATTTGATTGCTCGGCTCACCGGCTTCAAAGGGGATCTCAAATGGGACGCGTCCAAGCCGGACGGGCAGCCTCGACGCTGTCTCGACGTCAGCCGCGCAAAGGAACGATTCGGCTTCACGGCCGAGGTCGGGTTCGAAGAAGGACTGCGCCGGACGATTGAGTGGTATAAGGCATTTGGCGCGAGTGCTCCCGGCGCTGCTCTCTGAGCATCGTTCGAAGGCGAGAGCAATCGCTCGAGAGCGGAGCATCGGACATGAATCAGACATCGCCGTCTCGAAATAAGCTGATCCGCTTCATCGGAATAACATGAGCCGCTTGAAATTCTCGATCATAACGCCGTCGTTCAATCAGGGGCAGTACCTGGAAGAGACGATTAAATCAGTGCTCGACCAGGCGTATCCTGATCTTGAATACATCGTCATCGACGGAGGAAGCCGCGACAACAGCGTCGAAATCATCAAGCGTTACGAGAAGCACCTCGCCTACTGGGTCAGCGAATCCGATCGCGGACAGACGCATGCGATCAACAAGGGACTCGCTCGCGCCGCCGGCGACATTGTCGCGTACATAAACAGCGACGACATCTATCTGGCTGGAGCCTTCGATGCAGCCGCGGCGCGATTCAACCGCGAGCCGCAATGCAAATGGCTTTGCGGCGACACGCAGTACTTCTGGAACGACGGCAAAACCGAGCTTGTAGCAACCGACGTCCCGAAATCCGCGGCGCACTGTCTGTCGTGGGCTTATCGAGCGCCGCAGCCCGGGATGTTCTGGCGGCGCGAGTTGCTGGAAGCCGGATTCAATGAGCGCTGGCAATACTGTTTCGATCACGAGTTATACGTGCGGCTTCTATTGGCCGGCCACAAATGCGAGCGCCTGCAGCAAACGGTCGCGGGTTATAGACTCCACGACAGCAGCAAAACGGTCGCCGAGTCGGTGAGGTTTGACGAAGACTTCGACGCGATCGCGAAGATCTATGAGAAACAGCTCAACGGCCCGGGTCGCCGCTGGTGCGCGGCTACAAAACTGTTGAGGCAATCCTACGCGGCAAGCAAGGCCGGCAATACGCGCCGAGCAGGAGCCTATCTCTTTCAGGCTCTCGTGACTCATCCCGAAGGCATTGCGCAGCGCCCGTTCTGGGGATGCGCGCGGCAACTATTGATGGGTCCGCGCAAGACCGAGAGCGCGGCTCCTGCCGCTGGTTGATAATGAATCAAGCTGAACCGCTCGACTCACGGACAGGAAGCGACAGACCGCGGCCCGCATGGGTATGGCTCGCGTTCGCGGCGGCGCTGACGGTGTACGCGTTTCAGTTCGTCTATGAAGGCGGGCGGCAGTTCATTTCAACGGACGGAAATCTCTACCTCGCGCTGAGCAGAGGCGAAGCCGTCTCGGTCCCGATCAACACCCGGATAGTTAAGCCGTATGCTGCTGCCGCGATTGTTTCCTTGACGAAGCTTGATGCGGCCGATGTATTCAGGTTACTGACGTCGATAGAAATTCCGGCGGCTTTGTTAGTGCTCTTCGTTATTTTGCGAAGAAGAAATAGCTCCTCGGAGTGGCAGGCTTTCACGATTGCCGCTGTTGGAATTCCGGCGGCGGCGACGTTCGGCCACACACCTGTGCTGGTCGATTCGACTCTTCTGCTGCTAACAGTCTTGACTATCGCCGCGCTCGACCGCGGCAAGCTCGCGCTTGGGCTTATCTTTGCGTGCCTTGCAGCGCTGACTAAAGAGTACGGTTTATGGTTGGGCTTCGTCTGGATGCTTCACGCATATCGCCGAGGCCATCGAGCGGCGTGCTTGAATGGATTGTTGCCGGCGGTTCTTTTGATTGCCGTGATGTGGACCCTGCCGGGCGCTCGCAGCGGCGTAAGCGGCTGGGGAGGCTTCTTCCAGGGCGCCATCGGTTATCAGCAATGGATATATCATCAGGGCGGGGCCGCGAATTATCCGAAGACGCTTTATATCTGGTCGTGGTCGGCCGTGTGGCCGCTGTTGTTTGTAGCGGTGCTGAGCGTTTGCGCTCAACTCCGCGGATGGCGCGAGCTGAGCGCCGATCTTCAAGACTTCTCGATAATGATGACGGCGATGCCTCTGCTGCTGCTGCCGGACTGGGATCGCGCGTTGTTGCTGATAGTTCCGTTTGCGTGCGTCGTCGCTGCTGCTCACCCGCTGTCGCGCAGAATCAGGTTTATCTCGGTTGTGGCCTCAGGTTCGATAGCGACGACATTGGCGCGCCCGCTCTATATAAATGTCGCGCCGCCGCGCGTTTTGATAATGGCGATGATGCTGGCCAGCTTCGCGGCCTCGCTGTTTGTGCTTGTAATGATTTCCAGGTTCCATGTTCGCGGCCGCATTGAAATGCTCACGCCGGCCGCTCTCACAGCAAATGACTGATCAATTCTCGGATAAACTTCGCGTCAGCCTGGTTGTTCCTGTGCGCGATGAAGCGAAGTGCATAGAGAAGCTGATCGCAAGCATCGCCGCGCAGACTCGCGCGCCCGACGAAGTGATTTTCGTCGACGGAGGCAGCAAGGACGAGACGGTTCGTTTGATTCGTGAGACGGCGGCAAGACGCGAATCAGGCGGCGACCCTGAAGAGAGAAGCGGGACGAAAGACGCGCGGCCGCGGATTCGAGTGATCGAGGCGGGTGAAGCGACTCCCGGCCGCGGCCGGAATATTGGAATCGCCGCGGCTCAGAATGATTGGGTAGCGCTGACCGATGCAGGTATCGAGCTCGAGCCGCAGTGGCTCCAGCGTCTGATTGAAGCCGCTGAGCAGGATGATCGAGTGCGAGTCGTATACGGAAACTACGAGCCGCTCGTGACCACGTTCTTTGAACGATGCGCTTCACTGGCCTATGTCGCTCCGCGGCGCGAACACGATGGAGTAAAGTTGCGAGGTCCTTCAATCGCTTCGGCGATGCTTCACCGGGAGGTCTGGAAAGAGGTAGGCGGCTTCCCGAATCTTCGCGCCGCCGAAGATCTGTTTTTCACCGAGCGCATCAAGGAGCGCGGGTTCAAAACCGGCTGGGCTCCGCGGGCTACGGCTCGATGGCATCTCAGGCCGACGATTGGCGCCACCTTCCGAAAGTTCCTTCTCTATTCGAAGCACAACGTGTGGGCGGGACGGCAATGGGACTGGCATTACGGCCTCGCAAGAAATTATCTAACCGCGCTTCCCTTTATCGCGCTCGCCCTGGCGCAGAGCGCATGGTGGCTGCTCGGGTTGTTGCTCGTCTCGTTTGCGCGCGTTGCGAAGAACATCTGGGAGCGCCGCGACGGCCGTGATATCCGGCAACTCCTGAATCCGATCCAGTTCGCCTGCACCGGAGTAATTCTTCTGGTCATCGACGCCGCGTCGTTCGCCGGTTGGATACAGGCCGCGATTCAGAAGGAAGGCGCCGCACGAACCGAAGATCAGCCCGTAGTCTCATGAAAAGCGGCTCAATTCGCTCGCTCTACATTTCATACTTCGGATTGCGTGAGCCCCTCGTTCAAACTCAGGTGCTTCCTTATCTCCGCGGCTTGAGTGAATCGGGTGTTGCTGTCTGGCTTATGACGTTCGAACCGGAATTGAAGAGATCATGGAACGCAGTCGAGATAACCAGATCGCGAGAGCAGCTCGCTTCCCAGGGCATTCGCTGGTCGTGTCTGCCTTATCACAAGCGGCCTACGCTGCCCGCGACTCTGTTCGACATTGCACGTGGGACGGCATCGGCCTCGCGGCTCATAAGAAGAGAGCGTATCGGCCTGCTGCATGCGCGCGGGTACGTGCCCGCCGCGATGGCGGCGCTGGCGAAACGGATCGCGGGCGGCCGAATGATCTTCGATGTTCGAGGGTTCATGCCTGAAGAGTATGTTGACGCCGGACTTTGGCCTGAGAATGGTCTGCTGTATCGGCTCACTAAACGCGCGGAGCGAGCGTTGATAAAGACCTCCGACGGATTCGTCGTGCTAACGGAAAGGGCCCGAGCCATTTTTAAAACCAGCCGCAACGCGGCCTCGAAACCGATCGAGGTGATTCCGTGCTGCGTGGATTTCGATCGCTTTGACGCCGCCAACATCATCTCGAGAGAGGCAATCAGGAGCGAGCTTGGTATCGGCGTCGATCGGAAAGTCCTGATTTACGTAGGCGCGCTCGGCGGCTGGTATCTCACGAACGAAATGACAAGCTTCATCGCGGCGGCCCACAAGCGAGATCACCGGACGTACACGTTGATCGTCACTCAAAGCGATCCATCGATGATAAGCAGGCCTTTGAGCGAGGCAGGCGTTTCGCCGCGCGACTTCAGCGTGACAAAAGCGGCGCCGGATCGCGTACCGCTTTATCTGAAGGCTTCCGACATAGCGTTGTCATTCATCAAGACGTGTTATTCGAAGGTCGCATCGTCGCCGACAAAAATCGCCGAGTATCTCGCAAGCGGGCTGCCCGTTCTGAGCAACGCCGGCATCGGGGACCTGGACGAATTGATCGAAGCGAATCGCGTAGGCGTGATTCTCCGCGGCTTCAACAACGACGCGTATGCCGAAGCGCTCGACCGGGTCGAAGCGCTTCGAAGCGAGAGCGATTGCGGCGCGCGCTGCCGCAAGATCGCAAGACGCTGTTTCGATCTCGACTCGGTCGGAACCGTGCGCTACCGAAAACTATATGACGCGGTTGCTCTGAAACAGCGGACGCAGGCGGCTTCCTGTGAGGCGGCGTTATGAAAGACAACGATCTCTTTTCGGGAATCGTGCTCTTCCTGGTCATGTCGATGGCGGCGATAGCGTTGCTCCATCTGACCTGGCAGCACCGCCTGACGATGAGATCGCAGATAAAGCTGTTCCTCTACGCGTTCGGCGTTCGCTTCCTGCTGTCGATCGTCATCTATGAATACGGGCTCGTGAACGTGCTGGGCGACGAAGATTCAAGCGGCTGGATGTCGGGACTCGCTTTGAATTCGCAATGGACTCGAAGCGGCATCGGTCTGTTCGATCTGCCGTCCGTGCTGACCGGCGCGTTCCAGGGACACCACAAAGGCTACGGCTACCTCGTCGGCGCGCTCTTTTACGTGACCGACTCGCCCGCTCGGATGCCGGCCGCCGTGCTCAATTGTTTTTTTGGAGCCCTGACGGTTGTATTCGCTTATCGCATCGCGCGAACGCTGTTTTCGGAATGGGCAGCGATGCGTGTCGGCTGGTGGACGTGTTTCATTCCCTCGATGGTGATTTGGTCTTCGCAGACGGTGAAGGAGCCGGTGGTTATTCTGCTCGAAACGATCGCGCTCTACTGCTGCGTGAGGTTGAAGGTTTCGGGCTTTTCGGTCAGGCACCTCCTGTTCTGCGCGCTCGCGATCGTGCTGGTGATCCCGTTCAGGTTTTACGCGGCCTATATAGCGGGCGGCGCCGTCGCGCTTGCATTGATCCTTCCGCAGTTCAGCAAGGGCAAGACGTCGATCACGTCTCTGCTAGGAGTGGCCGCGCTGGTTGTTCCGATGGTCGTTATGTCGGGCGTGCTGGTGCAGCACGAAGCCGAGTTCGAAAAGTTCGACCTGAAACAGATCGAAAGCTTCAGAGGCAACATCGCAAAGGACACCGGTTCGGGCGTCGACAATCCTTACGATATGCGAACAAGCAGCGGGTTTGGGCTTTCGGTTGTCGTAGGCGGAGCGCACCTGCTGCTTGCGCCGTTCCCGTGGGAGCTCGGAGGCGGCAGTCTTCGCATGGCGTTGACGCTGCCGGAGCTTCTCGTATGGTGGTGGCTCTTCTTCGCGGGCGTCTTGCCCGGTATGTGGTTCGCGATAAGAAAACGATTCAACGATATTCAGCCGATGCTCTTCTTCCTCTTCGGACTGGGGCTGCTCTACAGCATGATGTTCGGAAACATCGGGTTGATTTATAGACAGCGCGCGCAGCTTCTCCCATGGCTTCTGATCTTCGCCGCGGTAGGAGTCGAGCGCCGCGCGCGCCGCAAGTCGGAAAAGAAAGGACTGCGCGCGCAGGATATGCAGCGGCCCGCTCCGGCAGGAGCGATGCGCCTCGTCCCCCAGAAAGTTGTGCGACAGGGAGGGCTGACGCAAAGATGACCCGTAACGGTTCCTCGACTATGAGAGTGCTGGCTCTGGTTCCCGGACCATACGACGCTATACCGAGCCAACGGTTCCGAATCGAGCAATGGGAGCCATTCCTACGGCAGCGCGGCGTCGAGATAGCTTACGAGCCCTTTGAATGCGATGAGCTGCACGAGCTTGTATACAAGCCCGGAAGAATGCTCACCAAAGCGAAATTGATCTTCGCCGCCTGTGCCCGGCGACTATCGGCGCTGAGCCGCGTCCACGATTTTGATGCCGTATATATCTTGAGAGAGGCTGCGCTCCTCGGCCCGCCGCTTATTGAACGGATGATAGCTCGATCGAAGAAGCCGATAATCTTCGACTTCGACGATGCGGTATTCGTGCCTTACGTCAGCCCATCGAACGGGTATTTGAGCCGGCTCAAGTTTCCATCGAAGACGCGAACCATTTGCAAGCTCGCTTCTCACGTGATGGCGGGGAACCAGTTTCTCGCCGATTACGCGCTCGAAGTGACCGACAAGGTCACGATCATCCCAACTACAATCGACACCGCGAGGTTCACACCATCGAAGGCGGTGGAGCAGAAGCCGATCGTAATTGGCTGGACCGGAAGCCACAGCACCGTGCAGCACCTCGATACTCTTCGCGGCGCGCTGATAAGGCTGGCGAAACAAGAACGGTTCACGCTGCGAGTTATCGGCGCGCCTCAATTTCGTATCGACGGCATCGACGTGGATCTGAGGCCGTGGCGCGCTCAAACCGAGGTGGAGGATCTGCGGGGGATCGGCATCGGAGTGATGCCGGTGCCTGACGAGCGTTGGAATCGCGGCAAGTGCGGGCTGAAGGCTCTGCAATACATGTCGCTTGGAGTACCGGCTGTTTGCTCGCCGACGGGGGTCAACTCACAGATAATCCGCGACCGGGAGAACGGCTTGCTGGCTTCGACTGAGGACGAGTGGGTCTCGCGGCTGGTGGAGTTGATTCGATCGCGCGATCTAAGGCAGCGATTGGGTTCGGCAGGCCGGCTGACCGTGGAGCAATCGTATTCGGCCGCATCACAGGCTCCGAGAGTATTTCGCATCCTCGAGTCAGTCGTACAGGGTCGAGCGTGCGTGACGCGAACCGTTCCGAGCGGAATGCTTCACTACACGGAGGGCGATTGAGCCGCTCGCGTGAGCAGCCCGAAGGGACCGCGGAAGGCAGCCATCCGATTTCCGAACCTGGGAGCGCGGGCAGGATGCCTGCCCCACCGATTTATCGGTCATCGGTGGAAAAGATCGTTTCCGAATAACTCTTAACGAAAACAAAATCGATATGTATATACTCGGCCTCACGACATTGGGTGATGCGGCAGCCACGCTGATATGCGACGGCCGGTTAATAGCCGCAGCCGAAGAAGAACGCTTTTCACGAGTAAAGCACCACAGCGGCTTTCCCTACGAAGCGGTCGAATACTGCCTGAGCGAAGCGGGCATAACGATGGCCGATGTAGAGCACATAGCGCTCTACTGGAAGCCATGGGTGCTCAGGCACAAAGCCATGCAGGCGGTTAAATCGCTCCGCATTTCTCGCGATATGTTCATGGCCAGGGTCGATCGCGGAGTAACTCAGGTCAGCGGCAGCTATCTCGGAATGCTGAAGCTTCCGCGCCTGATCCGTGAGCGATTCGGCCCGAGCCGGTTCAAATTCCATTACCAGGAGCATCATCTCTGCCACGCCGCCAGCGCGTTCTATGTATCTCCATTCGAGACAGCGGCCATTCTGACGATGGATGGAACCGGTGAAGAGACTACGACGATGTGGTCTCGCGGCGAGGGGACGCGAGTCAGGCCGCTCAAGCGAATCAAGCTGCCGCATTCGCTCGGCCAATTCTACTCGGCGGTCACCAACTTTCTCGGGTTCGACATGTTCGGCGGAGACGAATGGAAGGTGATGGGTCTCGCGGCTTACGGCAGGCCGGTCTACAGCGATTTCCTGTCGCGGCGAGTGCTCTCGTTGAACGGCAGCCACGATTTTCACATCAACATCAACGTGCTGGATCACCATCTGGCCAAGCGCTATCAGTTCGGCGAAGAGATCACGAGAGAGCTCGGTCCGGCTCGGCAAAAAAACGAGGAAATAGCCGGCCGTCATCAGGACATCGCGGCAAGCGCGCAGCGAGTGCTCGAAGACGCGGTGCTTCACCTGTTGGACGGTCTGTACGAAGAAACCCGTGAAGAGAATCTCTGTCTGGCGGGCGGCGTCGCGTTCAACTCGGTGATGAACGGCCGCATCATGCTCGAGTCGCCGTTCAAACGCTTCTTCGTCCAGCCCGCGGCCGGCGATGCGGGTTGTTCGCTCGGAGCGGCATACCTGATCCACCACAACCTCTTGAAGCAGCCGCGGTCGTTTCAAATGGAGCACGCCTACTACGGCCCCGGTTTCACATCGGAAGAGTGCGCCGCTGCCCTGAGCGCGGCCGGGCTGTCGTTCGAGACGCTGCCCGATTCGGAGCTGTTGCCGCGAGTCGCCAGGCTGATCGCGGACGGCGGGATAGTAGGCTGGTTTCAAGGGCGAATGGAATTCGGCCCGCGGGCTCTGGGCGACCGCAGCTTTCTCGCCGATCCGAGGCGCGCCGACATGCGAGAGCTGTTGAACAAAAAGGTGAAGCTCAGGGAATGGTTCCGGCCGCTGGCGCCCTCCATGCTCGAAGAAGTCTCCGGTGATCTATTCGGCAGGCCGCACCGCGATCCATTCATGATCACGGTACTGAGTGTCGTGGAAGAACAGCGCGAGCATATACCGGCTGTCGTTCATATCGACGGGACGGCGAGGCCTCAGACCGTGAGCCGCAAGACCAATCCCCGCTACTGGGAATTGATCAGCGAGTTCAAGCGAATAACCGGAGTGCCGCTCCTGCTCAATACTTCATTCAACGTTCAGGAGCCAATCGTGTGCACGCCTGACGACGCGATTCGCACCTTCAAGAACGCGAGCTTCGACGCGCTTGTGTTAGAGAATAATCTCGTACAGCGCGCGAAATAGTCCGGGTTCGGATTTACTACGATGGGATCGAGATTAAAGCGTTTCATTCGATTGAAGAGCGGCCAGGCTTTCCGGTGGTCTCTTCTGATTCTGGCGCTCCTCGTCTCGATTGAATGCCTTCTCCAGTATAACGAGTCCGAATACGTGCGTTCCGTAACGCTGGACGTCATCAGCAAGGCGAACGCAACGGACGACCGCGCGAGGATTCTCGCCCTGAGGGCCTATTTGCGCGGGGCCGTTCACTACAGCGGTGTTTCGAAGGAGAACCGCCCATTCCTGCGAGCTACGGCAGGAGAGATACTGAAAAGCGGAGAAGGATACTGCGGAGAAGTCACTCGCGCTTTCATATGCATGGCCGGCGAGGCGGGCATACGAAGTCAGCGAATAAATCTATATGGACGGACTCCGCATGTAGTCGCCGAAGCCGAGCTGGATTCGGGCGAACGGTTCATCGTGGATTGCCAGAACCCGCCCGAGATCGAGCAGCTCGAGCCGCTTGATCAGGTGATGCCGCGGCTGGATTACGACGACTACTCCACGTTGAACGTGCGGCGGCTCCACCTCTCCTGGCTTGTATCGAGAGTGAAGCTCCGAATGGGAGACCTGACTTACTGGTCTGAAAACCCGCATGCGCTGAAGGCCGCGTTGTGGTTCTTCCTTTCGCTTGGCCTGATCGCGTTGAAGATGATGCGAAATCTACTCAGGTATGTTCTTCACAAGCGGGGGTGGATTCACATCTCGGATGAACCTTCAATAAACGCCGCGGCAAACGCTCTCTGGCGATATCGAGGCAGACGAATCGACGAGATCACGTTGGCGCTGCGGGGAGACGCAATGAGCGATCACGGATCGAACGTTGTCGATATACGAAGAAGCAAGGCGGTTCGCCTCGACGATTCGATGGTGGACACCTTGAGATGCCCCGGATGTGAAGGCGGTCTGGTGTTCGGCGATGATGCTTCGGGACGAGACGCCGAAGGCTCGTTGAGCTGCATGGAATGCGGCAGTGAATTCGACGTGATAAACGGCATTCCCCGAATGCTGCTGCCGGAGATGAGAGATGCCCTGGCTGGGAAAGAGACGCGGATCGATACGAGACAGATCGAGACCGCGCAAAGCTTCGGCTTTGAGTGGACTCATTTCCCGGATATGTACGTCGAGTGGAACCGCAATTTCCTGGACTATATGAAACCGCTCGAGCCCTCGTTCTTTCAGCGCAAGAAAGTACTCGATGCAGGCTGCGGCAGCGGACGACACGCTTTCTACGCCGCGCAGTACGGCGCTGAAGTGTGGGCCGTCGACATCGGTCCCGCTGCCGAAGTCGCGCGCCGAAACGCCGGAGGCTCCGATTCAGTTCACGTAGTCCAGGCGGATCTGAACAATCTGCCGTTCGCGCCGGAGAGCTTTGATTTTATTTACTCGATAGGCGTCCTCCATCATCTGCCGGAGCCGGAAGCGGCCTTCCGCAATCTTCTGCGGTATCTCAAGCCCGGCGGCGAGATTAAGGTCTATCTCTACTGGAAACCCGAAGGCCAGCCCTTGAAGCGCGCGCTGCTTGGTCTGGTGACGTTGGCGCGAAGGGTGACTACGAGATTGCCTTACAGGCTCGTCTACCTGTTTTCGTTTCCGGCGGCGTGCGCGGCGTTCGCGATTTTCGTCGGACCTTACCGGCTGCTTTCAAAAATAGCCGGCCTTCGAAGAATCGCGGACCGCATTCCAATGCGACAGTATTCGCGATATCCGTTTCGAGTATGCGTGAACGATCAGTTCGACAGATTCTCCGCGCCTCTCGAAAGACGATACACGCGCGCTGAAGTCGAATCGTGGCTGACGCGGGCGGGTCTCGAAGACGCCGAAGTGCGGCCCAACTGCGGATGGGGCGGCTCCGGACGCAAACCCGAGTTCATGAATGAGCCGCTCTTCGTAGAAGGTTAAGGCTAAAAGGTTAGAGAGTTATGTGTGGAATCGCGGGAGCCGTGTCGTTCCGAGGCGCGGGCGCATCGGACCTGGAACAAATGGTCGCGCCGATGATCGAAGCGCAGCGCCATCGCGGTCCGGATGCGTCAGGCACTAAATCGGATGACGTATGCGCGCTTGGGCATCGACGGCTAGCAATCATCGATCTCTCGGAAGCGGGCCGCCAGCCCCTGACGAACGATGACGGCAGCATCTGGATAACGTTCAACGGAGAGATCTACAACTTCCAGCAGCTTCGCGACGATCTCGAGAAACTGGGCTACAGCTTTCGAACCAGGACCGACACTGAAGTTATCGTTCACGCTTATGAGCAATGGGGAACGGATTGCGTTAAGCGTTTGAGAGGCATGTTCGCCTTTGGGATTTGGGATGCGAACCGCCGACGGCTCTTTGTCGCGAGAGATAGAGTAGGCAAGAAGCCGCTGTTCTACACACAGGATCGGAATCGCTTCCTGTTCGCGTCCGAGCTGCAAGGCTTGCTCGTCTGTCCTTCGGTCGAGCGCGAGGTCGATCCGGCGGCGATTGATTCTTATCTGTCGTGGGGCTATGTGCCGGCCCCCCGAACCGCGTTTCGCGGAATTTCGAAGCTGCCTCCCGCGCACTATCTGACGCTGGATGTTTCCGGGGGCGAGCCTAAACTCGAGATCGAGCGGTACTGGTCGCTCGAATACACGCCCAAGATCGAGATGTCGTTGGAAGAGGCTTCTGAAGCCTTGCGCGAGAAGTTGACCGAAGCGGTCCGGCTTCGAATGATCAGCGACGTGCCGCTGGGCGCCTTTCTTTCGGGCGGAGTAGATTCGAGCATCGTCGTCGGGCTGATGGCCGGATTATCCGATCGGCCCGTCAAAACATTCTCGATAGGCTTCGAAGAGGCGGCTTACAACGAGTTGGATCACGCGCGCAGGATCGCGGATAAATGGAGCGCGGATCATCACGAATTCATAGTGAAGCCGGATGCATTGTCGATTCTGCCGAAGCTTGTGCGTCACTACGGAGAGCCTTATGCCGACTCCTCCGCGATTCCGACGTTTTATGTTTCCCAAATGACCCGGTCGAGTGTGACGGTTGCGCTGAACGGCGACGGGGGCGACGAGAGTTTTGCCGGCTACGAGCGCTATCTCGGCAACCGCATAGCCGAGCGGCTTCATGCCGTGCCCGGCATGATCGCTCCGGCGCGCGCGCTCAGCAAGATGCTGCCCGATTCGATCGACCCGAAAAACCGGATTCGACAGGCGAAACGATTCCTCTCGGTCGCGGCAAGCGAGATGAGCAGCAGATACGGGCGCTGGGTGAGCTATTTCAGCGAGGAGGCCAAGCAGGATCTCTACAGTCGAGAGTTTCGATCTCGCCTGAATGGAGACGGCCACAGTAGATGGATTGAAAGTCTGTTTTCGGAAACAAGCGGTCTCGATCCGGTGGACGCGGCGATGTCGGTCGACGTGCGCTCGTACCTTCCGTTCGATCTCCTGGTGAAGGTAGACATTACTTCGATGGCCAACAGCCTCGAAGCACGTTCGCCTTTTCTCGATCATGAGGTTATGGAGCTGGCTGCGCGGCTGCCGGGGCGGATGAAGCTTCGAGGAAGCGAATCGAAATTCGTATTGAAGCGGGCATTCGCCGATATGCTGCCGCGCGAAAACGTCAGGAGGCGCAAGATGGGTTTTGGAGTTCCGGTGGGCGAGTGGTTCCGAGGCGCGTTGAAGCCGCTGCTGGAAGACTCGCTGCTGTCCGGAAGCGCCGCGACCCGAAAGTATTTCGATCCCCAACAGGTTGAAAGATTCGTGCGCGATCATCTCGATCGCAAAACAGATTACAGCTTCCCCCTCTGGAGTCTGCTGATGCTCGAGCTGTGGCATCAGGAATTCATAGGCGCTCATGCATCGAGCGCTCACGTTTAACAAAAAAAGAAGAAAAACAAAATGTTTTTATTGGGTTCAGCAGTTGAAGCGGTAAACACACACTGGAAACGCAGGGCAAAGCCGATTCGGGTTCTACGTATTATTGATCGGCTCAACATTGGAGGTCCGTCCAAGCACGTGACTTGGTTGACGGCCGGGGTTAACAACGAGCAATACGAGACTACTCTCGTGACCGGAACCGTGCCGCCGGGTGAAGGCGATATGAGCTATTTCGCCCTCGAGGCCGGCATAAAGCCAATCGTCATAAAAGAGATGAGCCGCGAGCTAAGCTTCCGCGACATAACCGCCATAATCAAATTGATAATTCTGATGTTCCGAGTGAAGCCGGACATCGTCCACACTCACAAAGCAAAGGCCGGAGCCGCCGGCCGCGTAGCCGCCTTCGTGTATAAATGGCTGACGCCTTCCGCGCTGTATCTGCAGCCCCGCGACTGCAAAGTAGTTCATACTTTTCACGGCCATATCTTCCACGGCTACTACGGCCCGCGAAAGACACGTTTGTTCATCGCAATCGAACGAATGCTGGCCCACATCACCGACTGCATCATCGCCATAAGCGAAAGCCAGCGTTGGGAGATTAACGAGCGTTATAGCATCGGCAAACGCGAACAATTTCTGGTCATCCCGCTCGGGATCGATCTCGAAGAAGCGCGAGCCGGCCGAAGGTGGACCGGCGGCGATGTCGGCGTCTACGACGACGAGGTGACGATCGGCGCAATAGGCCGATTGTGCGAGGTCAAAAACCACCTGATGCTGCTCGATTCGGCGGCAATAGTCCTCAGCCAGTACGAGGACCCAATCAAAGCGCGCTTTGTAATCGTCGGCGACGGCCATCTTCGCCCAGAGCTGGAGAAGCATGCCGAAGAACTCGGCATCTCGGAACGAGTGACGTTCGCCGGATTTCGGGACGACGTTGTCGCGCTCTACAGTGATCTGGATATAATCGCGCTCACTTCCGTGAATGAGGGAACGCCCTTAACACTGATAGAAGGAATGTCCGCGGGCCGTCCGGTTGTCGCCACTGAGGTAGGCGGTGTCGCCGATTTGATGGGCGCTCAGATCGGAAGGCGCGATGGGTTCACGATATGGGAGCACGGAGTAACCGCTCCAAGCCGCGATCCGGAGACGTTCTCGCTTGCGCTTAGATACCTGATCGACCGGCCGGAGCTCCGCTTCGAGATGGGAATGCGGGCAAGGAACTTTGTTCACTCTTCCCTGTCGAGGCGAAGGCTCGTTGCGGATATTGAGGAGCTATACGGAAAGCTCGCGGGCGTCGAAGAACTTCAACCGCGGCAGGCCAAGGCGGCGGCCGCCGCTCGCTGAAGCTGGAGAGAATATTCGAAGGCGGCAATGTCGATTCAGCCGGCCGTTCGAGAATTAATGTAGGGGCGGGCACTGAGGCCCGCTCCTACAGTGTATTACAAGAGAAATCTACATATCTTAGTCCCCCGGATTCGAAGGCTGACAGGAACAGCTCAAGCAGCAAAAACAATATAAGGGGAAACGCATTATGAGAGTTTTGATCACCGGAGGAGCCGGATTTATCGGGTCTCACCTCGCCGAGATGTACCTTGACCGTGGAGATGAAGTCTATGTAATTGACGACCTGTCCACCGGGTCTATCGAGAACATCGAGCACATCAAAAGCCACCCGAACTTCCACTATCACATCGACACGATTACCAACTACTACCTGACCGCGGAGCTGATCGATCTTGCCGACATCATCTTCCACCTCGCCGCCGCTGTAGGCGTGCGGCTGATCGTGGAGAGCCCGGTCCGCACGATAGAAACCAACATCCGCGGAACCGAAATCGTGCTCAGCCTCGCGGCAAAGAAGCGAAAGCGAGTGCTGATCACGTCGACGTCCGAAGTCTATGGCAAGCTCGATCGCGTTCCATTCACCGAAGACGACGACCTGGTCCTGGGTCCCACCAGCAAGAGCCGTTGGAGCTATGCCTGCTCGAAGGCCATCGACGAATTTATGGCTATCGCTTATTGGAAGGAGAAGCATGTGCCCACGGTCATCGCGCGCCTATTCAATACCGTAGGGCCGCGTCAGACCGGACGGTACGGTATGGTGATTCCGAATTTCGTCAGACAGGCCGTTACGGGCCAGGACATAACCGTTTTCGGGAATGGATCGCAGAGCCGCTGCTTCACTCACGTGCTTGATGCGGCCGGAGCCCTGATGGATCTGGCGGAGCATCCGGCGGCGGTAGGCGAGGTTTACAACATCGGCAGCAATCGAGAGGTGACGATCCTCCAGCTTGCCGAACAAATAAAGCGGCTTGCGGAGTCGGATTCCGAAATAGTCTTCGTGCCTTATGAGGAAGCATATGAAGAGGGCTTCGAAGACATGATGCGGCGGGTCCCCTCGATCGCGAAGATAAACGATCTCATAGGATACACGCCGAAGATTACTCTGGACGAGATACTGACCAGCGTCATAGAATACGACCGAGCCCGAGTAGTAAATCGGCTCGGCGCCCCCGCCCCATTGGCTTTCCAGGTATAGCTCCTGAAAATTCAGGCTTCTCAAAAAGAAGCCCGGGATCGAACAAGGTTATCGTAACAAGGTGTCGCACCGCGGTGTTCCCTCTCGCCGCACCCCAGGGTGTAGCCCACACCTAGGTTGGGCAGTGGTTTTATGGGAAGAACTACCGTGCAGCTAATAGTGAGCAGTTTTGGGGCGCTTGCGTTGGGGTTGGCTCTAACCGTAATCGTCAAACGCCTCGCCAGTCATCTAGGCATCGTCGCCTCGCCGAGAAAAGACCGTTGGCACCAAAAGCCCACGGCGCTAATGGGCGGAGTCGCGATCTATGCCGCATTCTTAATTTGTTTTCTAGGCTTCGGACCTCACGTACCCGGAGCAGTCGCCATAGTAGCAGCCGCCAGTCTACTCTTCGTAACCGGCTTGGTTGACGACCTCATTCAGATTAAACCGTACACAAAACTGATCGTTCAGTTGGTCGCGGCTACAATAGTCGTGTACTTCGGCGTGCGGTTGCATTGGACGAATTATCAGGCGCTGAACGATTTTTTGACGATCTTCTGGCTCGTCGGAATTACAAACGCCATCAACTTGCTGGACAACATGGACGGTCTGGCCGGCGGAATCGCCTTGATAACCTGCGGCTTTCTTGCGGCGACGTTTTTGCTGAACGGACAGTTGCAGGCGGCGGCCCTGCCGATGGCGCTAGGAAGCGCGGTGCTCGGATTCCTCGTATTCAATTTCAATCCCGCCTCGATCTTCATGGGTGATTGCGGCTCGATGTTCCTCGGGTTCCTGCTTGGAGGAACCGCGCTGTTGAGCGATTACGGGGGATCTCGCAATCTGGGCGCGATATTGCTGACGCCCGTGCTCGTCCTGATGATACCTATCTTCGACACGTGCGTCGTGACACTCACGAGAAAACTGTCGGGGCGGCCGATTTCACGGGGCGGCCGCGACCACACATCGCACAGGCTCGTCGCATTGGGGATCTCCGAAAAACGAGCGGTCATCATGCTCTACTCGCTTGCCGGCTTCTCCGGAGGCGTGGCGTTGCTTGTGAGGCTGGTGAATCCCGCGATGGTCATGCTTGTCGTTCCGGTGTTCGCGCTCGGAGTCCTGTTCCTCGGCCTGTACCTGGCAAAGGTCCGGGTTTACGAAAACGGTGAAGAGCGGCATACCGGCGCGATTCTTACGGCGCTCGCTGATTTCTCATACAAACGGCGAATATTCGAGGTCCTGCTGGACGCGGTTCTCGTGCTGCTGGCTTATTACGGCGCGAATCTCTTGCGCTTCGACGGCAATATGCCGGCGGAGCAGATGGCGGTATTCGTGCGAACGCTGCCGCTCGTTATCGGAATCGAAATGCTCGCGTTTTTGTTCGGCGGCGTATACCGCGGGCTTTGGAAGTACGTCGGCATAAGCGACATGATCGTAATCGCGCGATCCGTTCTGGGTGGAGCGCTGGCAAGCGCGGCGGTGGTCTTTGTGATGTATGGATTCACCGGACCGTCGCGGGCCGTATTCGTACTTAACGGACTGCTCTTGATCGTATTCGTGGGAGCGAGCCGGCTGTCATTCCGTTTCCTTCGAGCCGCGCTCGCGGGCCCGATCAATGCTCATCCGGATGCAAAGCGAGTATTCATCTACGGAGCGGGTGACGACGGCGAGTTATTGATGCGCGCGATCCTCAACAATCCTTCGCATCAGTACGTGCCGCTTGGATTCATCGACGACGACCGCCGAAAAACAGGGAAGCTGATCCACGGTTGCCGCATCTTTGACAGCCGCGAAGCGCCCGAGCTGATTCGAGCCCACGGCATCAGCGAGGTACTCGTATCGAGCAGCTCGGTCCACGAGGGACGGCTGGATCATTTGCGAGGGCTTGGGGTGTCGCTCAGAACAATGAGCATCAGGTTTGAATGAGCTTTGAATGAGCTAGGCTGAAATACGCAAGGATGCTCGTAGAAAGCTAACGAGAATTGAGGTTCAGATGTATTTAAGGTTTTATCGATCCCTGACCAGCTTGCTTTTGATGCTGGCTCTGTTAGGCGTGTTCACGATGCGATCGCTCGCCGTTGGACAACAGCAGCAAGCCGATTCTACTTCGGCCGCCGTTCAGAAAGACGCGGTTCGGACACCCGTGCCGGTTCAGCCGTCCGGCCCGCCCGCTACCGGTTTGTTGACTGGAAACGGGCAGGTGTACGTCAACGGGAATCCAGCCGAATCAGGCGCTACCGTCGTCAGCGGCAGCACTGTTTCAACTGGAGGCGACAGCAAAGCCGTGGTCGATCTTGGACCTTCCGGAAGGCTCGAGCTGCAAGCCGATACAACCGTAGTCGTCACTGCGCTCCCGAACGCGATGTGGGTCAACATGGATACCTGCGGCAACATCACCCAAACACTTCCGCCAGGGCGCGCGGGCCAGATAATCATCTTTCATCGCGAGAAGGTTCGCATTTCCGTGACCAGGGGCGAAGCCACCGTCAGGCACGGAAAGAACGAACACCAGTACAACGAGCGCTTGTTGAAGGGCGTCGACAGCAAGACGTTCGACGACCAGGAAAAGAAGGTCTACGGCGAAGGCAAGAGATTCGACGATGCGCTCATCGTCACCTCAGCGGGAGACGCCGTAATCTCGATCGATTGCGGCGAGAAGCACATAGCTGGTTGGTGGGGCGCCGGCGGCCTTCTTGGACTTCTTGGACTCGCAACCAGGAAGTCGTTCGACAAGAACAAGCTGCCTCCGCCTCCTACGCCGAGCGCGATCAATCCGGGCTAAATTGCCGGACGTGCTTTTTGTCTGTGTGACGCTTGTACAAGAGCGTCGCCGGATTAATCGGGTAAACCGAGCAAGGATTCTCAAGCATCGGCTGTAACCGAATCGCCAGGACTCGGTATTCACCTCAGTAGTATCCCCAGAACAATCTCGGTTTCATCGGAGCGAAGCTAAGTGGTTTCTTGTCCGAAATGCGACGGAGAAGCGCATCGATCGCACACTCGAGGTCTGCTCGAACAATTTGCGAAGATTGCTTCGACTTACAGGGCCTATCGGTGTCTTGACTGCGGTTGGCGAGGCCTGCTGGGCGCCGAAAAAACGCCGAGCAAGACTACAACAAGACGAAAGCTCACCATAATAATCGCGCTCATCATAACGACGGCGCTGGTGTTCGCATTAATGGGGCTTATCGATTACACAATCGACAGCGCGAAAAATCCACGAAAAAAACAGAAGTCCGCGCAATCAAATTGATCTCACGGTCCGCTCGAGCTTCAGAGGCCTCCTCGGCGCGCGGAATAGCTGCGCGCCGAATTCAGCCCAAATACAATCGCGGTCTCTGTTGGTCCTTGCGCACGCTATCAAACCTTGCCAGAATAAGACGTTTCAACGGAAACACGCCCCCATTATTCGCATCATCGTAGTCGGCCCTTAAACGGCAAGCCCCTGCCCTACTCCAGGAGGACAACTTGAGAATCAGAGCGGTATTTCTAACTCCGATTTTCTGCGCGATTCTTTGCACGGCCTCGGCGGCTCAGGCGCCGATCACTGCCGTCACGCTCAGTCCGGAGCAGATAGGCGTCGTGAAGACCGCGGTCGGCCTGTCGACGCGAATAGTATTCGCGGGGCCCGTGAAAGAAATCATCTGCGGAGACCTCTACGATCCGGGCAGCGGCCGGGGCACCTTTGTCGTTCAGAAAGGCGAGAACGATGTATTCATAAAGCCCGTTGTTCCGAAAGGCATGAGCAATCTCTTCGTTAAGATCGGCGAAAACGAGAAGCAGATATTCAACTTTGATCTCAAGGTTGTTTCGGTCACCGAGGCTCATCGCGTAGTGAATGTGACGGGAACCCGGCCTATGTCGACCGCTGCCGACAAGTCATCCAACGGCGACTCTTCGACCGACAACACGCGAAAACCGGCAACATCACGAGAGCTCGAACAACTGAAAGCCAAAGCCGCTCAGGAGGGCGAAGAGATCGTCCGAACCGCCAATCAACAGGCCGCGAGAATAACCGCCGAAGCCGAAGCCAGAGCCGTCGAAGTCGATCGCAAGACTCTGGAGCGATCCGAACAGGAGACCGAGCGCCGCTTCGTAAAAGCGTTGATGCTCGGGCTGCATGAAGCAAAGATCAATAACCCGAGAGTCGCGGCCAAAAAAGTGGTGATCAGTCTCGAGCCCCGAGTCATAACCCTGGATGAAAAGTCGTACATACGATATACGATCCAAAACAACGGAGACGCTGACTTCACTTTCAGCGCCATCACCCTCGAAGCGAGCGCCGGCGCGGAAATGAAGGCGATTACCGCCGAGGTGACCCAGAACAAAACAGAAAACAAGGTGAGCCCGAAAGAAGCGGTCGCCGGCATTATCGTATTCGATCCTAAACAAATTGGAGCCAAAGACAGGCTCGCTCTCTTCATACGCGGTGAAGAGAACGCTGAAATCGCTCACTTGACCATTCAGTAGGAGTCCCGAGATGCGCCACGGAAGAGTAACAGTACGAGCCGCATTTTTTGCCGTCGCGCTGGTGCTGTCGCTCTATACCGCGGCATTTTCGCAGAGCGTTTCCCAGAGCAAAGACAAGCCGATGTCGCCTCCCGATCGTACGCCCGTGCCGCTTACGGATACCGACCAGGAGCGCGCCCGCTCAGTCGAGACCGTCAGGAAAGACGCAAAACCGGTAACAGAATCGCCCAAGATCAAAATACCCGGCCGCCATATCTCTTCAGGCAATGCGCTGTTGGACGCTTTCGTCTACGACGCGGCGGCGCGCTACTCCCTGGACCCGTGCTTAATCATCTCGGTGATGAATGCCGAATCAGCTTTCAATACTCAGGCAATTTCGCCGAAGGGAGCGCGCGGCCTCATGCAGTTGATGCCGGCAACGGCGGCAAGGTTCGGAGTAAAGAATATCTTCGACGCTCGCGAAAATGTCGCTGGCGGCGCAAGCTACCTGCGGTTTCTGTTGGATCGTTTTGGCGGCGACGTACCGCTGGCGCTGGCGGGTTATAACGCGGGCGAAGGAGCCGTTGAGTTTTACGGCAACCGTATACCTCCGTTTCTTGAAACGCAGAGCTACGTGCGCGTCATCTACGCGCGCTACAGCCGAATTCATTCCGCGGGGTCCGTCGAAACAAGCTTACCGGAACCGGTTCAGGCAAAAACCGGGCCCGCTGAAGTCATTCCTACCTACAATCAAATCATTCGGTCTACTTCTTCGACAGGCGACAATTCCAACAAACCATAGTCAAGTGAGGCTTTGGGATCGTGAACCGTACGGCAGGCCGCATAGAATACGCGAATCTCCGGATGCTGGTAGCGCATGCGCAGGCGTCTTGCCTCAGGCGGTGAGTTATCTTCGCCGTCCGCCGCGGGTTCCCTTCCCTCGCTGCTTGATCTTTATCGGGGTTCCAAAGAAACCGAATTCTTCCCGGAGTCTGTTTTCCACGTAGCGCTCATAAGAGAAGTGCAGGTGGTCGCGCGGCGCGCGCGCGGTTGTGAATAGAACAAACGTGGGAGGCCGGGTCGACGCTTGAGTCATATAAAGCACCCGGCACCGATTCTTCGCGTTGGTAGTCGCCCGCGGCTGGTCAAGATTTCGCTCGAAGAAGCGATTGAGTTCCGCGGTCGTAACCCGCTTCGACCGCGCTTCATACGCTTTTGCCGCATCGTCCAGAGGCCGAGTCACGCGTTGACCGGTCTTCGCTGATATAAAAACGATCGGAGCATAATCGGCAAATTTCATCATGTCGCGAATACGCCGCTCGTACTGCGTGGTGGTTCCCGTCTCCTTCTCGACGGCATCCCATTTGTTCACCGCGATGACAAGGCTGGCTCCGGCTTCGTGGGCATAGCCGCCTATCGTGGCATCGAGCGCCGTCGGTCCTTCCACCGCGTCTATTAGTAAGATCGCTACGTCGGCGCGTTCCAGATGACGTCTTGCCATAACGACCGAAATCTTTTCCGCCATAAGGTCTGTCTTTCCCTTTCGGCGAATGCCGGCCGTATCGATCAAGCGAAAGCGCTTTCCATCGTGCTCGATCTCGGTATCCACTGCGTCCCGCGTGGTGCCTGGTATCGGCGAGACGATCACTCGTTCTTCTCCGCTGAGGCGGTTGATCAACGACGATTTTCCGACATTAGGCCGGCCGACTATCGCGATGTTGATCTCGCGGGGCTTGTCCCCTTCTTCGGGCGATTCACTTGCCGGCGCCGCTATTACGTCAAGAGCCGCGTCAAGCATATCGCCGAGGCCGTTGCCGTGCTCCGCCGATATTGGGTAGACCGGCAGCCCCCAGCGTTCGAACTCGAGCGCATCGGCCTCGAGCTTCGAGGAGTCGACCTTGTTGGCGGCCACGAAAACGGGTTTGTTCAGGGATCGCGCAAGCTCGGCGAGTTGTTGATCGAGCGGAGTAATTCCGACCCGCGCGTCTACCACGAGCAGCACCAGCACTGCATCGGTCAACGCGCTTCGAGCTTGCCTGAGAATGTTAGCGGGGATCAGCTCCTTATCGTCCGGAATGATCCCTCCGGTATCAACCAGGCTGAACTCTCGGCCCGTCCACTCGACGCGGCCATAGATCCGGTCTCGTGTTATTCCCGGCTCGTCGCCTACAATAGAGCGCCTCGAGCCTATAAGTCTGTTGAACAGTGTCGATTTGCCGACATTGGGCCTTCCCAATATGACGACCCTTGGCAATGTGCTCGGATTTAATAGAGTAGATTCCATACAAGCTTTCCAATCTAGCCAGCGGCTATGACTTTTACAAGCTGCGCTCCGGCCGTTAATATTCGGCGCGGGAAGCTTTAGCAATGCTCGATGCGATAAAGAAGCTCGTCTCCGGCCGAATCCGTGCCTCCGAAGGCGCGGGTCCTATTCAAGCGGCGCATCTCGAGCTCGGCTCCAGAGGCGAGCGAGCAGCTCTCCAATATCTTGAACGCGAAGCCGGATATCTGATCGTCGCGACAAACTTCATAGTTCCACTGGGACGCGGGCTCAGGAATCAGAAGATCACGGGTGAGATCGACATCGTAGCTTATGACAAGGACACGCTCGTATTCGTTGAAGTCAAGACGCGCGCTTCTGATGTCTTTTCAGCGCCGGAGCGCGCGGTCGATCTGCGCAAGCAACGGCAGATAGCTCGCGCGGCGCGCCGATACCGGCAAATGATGAAAGTGAGTGAAGAAACCTATCGGTTCGACGTGGTCACCGTAATTCCCGGCGACGGAGGCTTCATCCTGGAGCTTCTGCCGGGTTATTTCTCGGACTCAATTTTTCAGAGAAGCAGGTACTTCGAACGATATTCCAGCACATGAGCCGGGCTGGAGAGGAATTCAGTTGGTGAGCATGAATAATGTCATTGCGATAATCCTCGGCGGCGGCGCCGGGGCACGGTTGTATCCGCTAACCAGGCTCCGAGCGAAACCGGCGGTGCCGCTCGCCGGCAACTATCGGCTGATCGACATTCCCGTGTCGAATTGCATCAACTCCGATATTCATCGGATCTTCATCCTTACCCAATTCAACTCCGCTTCGCTTAACAGTCACATAGCGCGTACCTACCGGTTCAGCAGGTTCACAAACGGATTCGTGGAGGTCTTGGCGGCGGACATCACGCCCGAGAGACCCGATTGGTTTCAGGGCACAGCGGACGCCGTACGGCAGGTCTTTCATCATCTTGAGGATTACAAGAGCGACACCGTTCTCGTGCTCTCGGGCGATCATCTGTACCGAATGGACTACCGAAAGTTCATCGATCGACACTTTCAGACGGGCGCCGACGCCACGATTTCGGTCACCGCCGCGAATGAAGCCGACGCGAGCGGATTCGGCCTGCTCAAGATCGATCGATCGGGCCGCGTCGTTGAATTTCGCGAGAAGCCCACCGGTGAGCGGCTTCAGGAAATGCGAATCGACACGACTTCTCTCGGGCTTTCCCCGCAAGAAGCCGAAAAGCGGCCCTTTCTTGCGTCGATGGGAATATACGTATTCAAGAAAGACAAACTGCGGAACCTGCTCCTCGAGACACAGCCTCATGCGGTTGACTTTGGAAAGGAAGTCATACCTTCCGCGCTGTCGACCCACAACGTGCAGGCTTATTTATTCGACGGCTACTGGGAAGATATCGGTACCATAGGAGCGTTTTACCGCACGAACATAGCAATGACTCTACCGCTTCCGCCTTTCAATTTCTTCGACGCCGAAACGCCGATGTACACGAGGCCGAGATTTCTACCCGGCTCAAAGCTGCTGGACTGCCACATCCAAAGCTCGATCATAACCGAAGGCTGCATAATCAACGGCGCTACGGTAACCGACTCGATAATCGGAATCAGGAGCCGCGTAGAGCACGGCTCGAGGCTCGAGGGCGTTCTTATGATGGGAGCCGACTACTATCAGACAATTGACGAGATGGAGCAGGATCTGGAAAATGGCCAGCCAAGAATAGGAGTGGGCCGGAACTGTTTGATACGCAGGGCCATCATCGATAAAAACGCGAGGATCGGCGCGGGAGTGCGGATCTTAAACGAAGCCCAGCTTCAGCATCACGACGGCCCCGGTTACTTCGTCAGAGACGGGATCGTAATCGTGCCCAAGAATGGGCTCATAGAAGACGGCGCCGTAATCTGAATTCAAAAACAGAGTCCTCCGAATCCGAGCATCAGTTTGACTTCTCCCCTGCCCCGCTCATAGAATCGCCGCACAATGATCGACCACGATGCGCATCGCAAGATTCCGGCCCGCTGGTTTCGGATTCTCTCCGCGCTTATTTTTGTAGGTGCTTGCGCCTCGTCGGCTTTGGCTCAACAGAAGCCGCTGCTTACCGAAGATGTGGATATTGTGAGGCCGGGTGTCATTCGAATAGAAGTGGGATTCGATTTTCTACAGGATCAAAAGTTCACCCTGTCCGGCCTTCGAGGCGATCTGACGAAGATCGGGGACGCACGCCTGAGCTTCGGCATGTCTTCAAACATAGAATTCCAAATCGACTGGACGGTACACAATCTGTTGTCCGTCAAGAGCCGCGTGCCTTCGCCTATTCCACTCAAGCTTGGGTTGAACGAATCGGACACGAATGATGTCGGAGACGTGACGCTCTGGATGAAAATGAAGCTCCGCAACGAAACGGCGCGCGCTCCCTCGCTCGGCTTTCGCTTTGGAATTCAGTTGCCGAACACCGATCAGGCGCTCGGTATCGGCACTAACACGACAAATTTCTATGGGATGGTGACCGCCGGCAAGAAATTCCACAAAGACAAGCTGAACCTGTTCGGCAACGTCGGTCTAGGAATTCTACAGGCGCCGCTTGATCGATTTACGCAAAACGACGTGTTGCTGTATGGCCTGGCGGGAATCTACAGCGTTTCGGACAAACTCAATCTGGTCGGCGAAGTAAATGGTTTTCACTCGACAAGAAACCACGCGCCGTTAGGCACGGAGGATTTCTCGACTGCCCGATTGGGCGCTCAGATCAAGGCATTGGGTCTCCGCTGGAACGCCGCCGGCGTGTTTGGTCTTTCGGATCGCGCGCCGAAGACCGGCCTGTCTTTGGGAATCACTTACGACTGGGATGCCTTCACGCCGGTGAAGTGACGCAATCATTCAAAGCTGAAATTGGAGCCGGGAAAGTCGGAAGCTCGCCTATTCAACCTGATCGTTCTTCTCCCCTCCTACTCGCCGATTCGGCTCAACCATAACTGTTTTGAACGACGAAAGGCGGACGAGCCCGGGTTTTGCGCGAGGCGGTTTGCTCACGAATTTCTTTTGTGTGTAATGCACCGCCGCCTTCTTCTCATTCTTCGCACTGGAATAAAACGCAGCAAGTTGAGCAGCCTCGACGATCGTTCGATGCGGTACGGCTTGGCGACTTGGGTTGCGAATCATCACGTGCGATCCGGGATAGTCAGCGGCATGAAGCCAGACATCTTGAGACCCCGCAATCCTGAATGTAATAGAGTCATTCTCGACATCAGTTCTACCGACAATTATCTCGAATCCGTCCGAAGACTCGAAGCGCCTTCCTTGAGGCTTCGGCGCGTCCCGTTTTGGACGCTTCTGGGTTGAAGCTCCTGACTTTGAAGTCTGTTTCCCGAGCGCTTTATCCAACTCTGCCCGCACTCTCGTTAGCGTGGACGAAGACGGATCATCGGTAAGCGCGGTTAGAAGCTCAGTCAGGCGATCCAATTGAGCGCGCAATTTTTTCGCGCGCGGAACGAGATCTTCCAGTGCTCGCCTGGCTTTCGAATGAAGTTGATAGTAGTGAGCGGCGGCTTGCTTGAGAGTACTCTTCGGCGGGAGCGGTATCTCTATTTCTTTTTGCTCCGGATCGAAATAGTCGATCAACCTGATGGATTCTCCGGCGATTCGGGCCGAATTCAGGCTCGCGAGGATCAGGTCTCCGAATTTTCTGAATCGATCTGGATCGGAATACTTTTCGAGATCGGATTCAACAGACGCTAATTGCGCCCCTCTCTTCCGAACCGCCGCGGTCAATTCCCTTCTAAGAGTCGACAGTCTTTCTAATAACGATGCAGCGGCCTGCCTAGCGGCGTAGTAGCTTTCAGCCGCCTCAGAAAAAGTCTCAAAACAGTAGCGGCTATAACCGGCCAGGTGTGTCAGCTCAACGCTCGAAAGCGCAAGCGATTTTATTGGATCGGTCAGAGCGGTCCCAATTTGATCGAGGGGAATTGACGAATAGACCAGTGCTTTTGGCGACTCGCTCAGCAATTCACGGAGCACGTCGCTTGGATTCCGACCTGCATCGCGAAACTGCTCGGCTCGAAAGCTCGATTCTCGCTCCAACTGGGCGCCGAGCCGAAGGAGCGGTGCAGTCGAGCCTTCGCCAACCGCTGCCGCCGAGTCATCCGCTTCCGGCTCATCCTTCCAGTTCCATTCAGGAATCGGACCCTTTCTATTGAGCAGTCTCCCTGCAAGGATGTTTTCATTATCAAACAGAAAGACGTTGGCCGCTCGCCCAGTCATCGAAAGCACGAGATGAGATTTCGATGAGTCTGTCGGAGACAAGAGCGTTAGCCTCACTAATCGATCACTCGGATGCTTGGAAACCTCGGTCACGGTCATTCCGTTCAGTTGATCTAATTTCATCAGGCTTGCGCCCGGATGACGCGATTTCGACTTCGGCCAGCGTCTCGCCAGATAGAGGGCCGGACTCGCGGGATCAAGGCCGACAAGAAGGCGCTGACCGATAAGACCATCGAAGCCCAGGACCAGATTCTGGTCGACCATTGACGCTGTATTGATTTGTTTATTCAGGATTGCTGGACGAATCTCGACCACCAGATGAGACAGGAAGAGATTATCCATTGAAAGGCAGGGAGGTGTTTACAAACTTAGCGCGACGTTCAACGGTCCCTGATAACGGCCGTGCCCCCGATAATATCGTGCAAACCGCGCCGGCTCCCGCTGACGGCCGCCCATAGAAACCCGAGTCCCGCCGGCGCCATCGCAAAATAGTAGCCGACCGTGCGTCGAAGCGATCGAGACAGCGAAGGCGCTAGACTTGATCCCGCCGCAACGACTCGCGTTCCGGTCAACATCATCCCAAACGTCCTGCCGCCGAGGCAGTGAGTCAGGGCGAGATAGAAGAAGGACAATACGAGCACGATAGCGATCCCGGCTATACGCGTGTTCCGTTCAAAGTAGGCGGCGTGATTGAGGGAAATGAGCACGAGAAACGGCATCGAGGAGATCGCTATGACCAGAAGATCGAGCACGTTCGTCGTAAGCTGAGCAAGCACCGAAGCCCCATCCGATCTATGTTTTTCCTGGTTAAGCGCTCGATCAACTCGCCTGATCTCGTCGGCCAGATAGTCGCGAGGCTCGATCTCATCAATCGGTTCAGCCAGCGAGAACTCACCGACAGTTTGAGTGCCTGACAAGACGCCCATCGAAGATTCTTCAAGTGCCCGCGTATTGGTTGGTTCTTCCGCGCGATCAGGCTTCGGAATCGAACGTTTTCGCGGCGGCGCATCGTAAACGGCGGCATCGGCGAGAGCGACCGAAGACTTGATCACCGGTTTCGCTCGGCCCGGAAGCGGTCGTGCCGCTCGTTCTATGACGTACTCCGGCTCAGGTTGCAGCGCTTTCGCGGTAGCATCGCGATCGGCGGATACGCTCGGCGCCGCGAAGCTGCGCGAGTTACGGCTTCCGGCGGCCCCGGAGGGCGAGAAACCAGTGCCTGCGGCGCGCCTGACCCTGTTGAGTGCAGCTTCCACAAGCGGATTGTCGGATCTGGGAATCGATACACCTGTAGTGACGGATGTTTCCTTGTTGGACACCTCTGGAGCATTAGCTGCTGGAGCATTAGCTGCCGGAGCCTCACTAGCGGCTCCCTCACTCTCCGAACTTCGTCTCGCGCGCGACGCGCGAACGCGTTCGCTCACCTCCGCTCGCCACGCGGGAACCGCAGGCTTGGGAGTGTCGCGTCCTGCCTCTCTGTTGGGTTGTTTTGGGAACTCGATCAGCCTGGAATTACCAACCGATCGCATACGACGTGATGTGATTTGCCCGCAGCTACTGCAACGAGTAGGCGTGCCCGGGTTATCATGCCCGCAGCTCTGACAGATCATCCTTGTAAGCACCTCTGGGTTTAAGGGGCGCCCTGCTGTGTGATTCGGGCGCGATACTATCAAAAGGTGAGCGACAGGTCAATCTATTTATCCGCGGACTTCCGCGGAACTTAGGGCTTAACAGTTTTCACGCCGCCAAGCGCCGCGGAGTCGCCGCTCCCAATCTCAAATAGACGAGACTCGGAGCAGTATAAACCCGGCTTGTAGTTATTCTTTACTTGTCGCCTTGCGTGAAGAGCTCGCGCTTGAGGCCGGTTCCGGCTCGGGTTCCGATCCTACTGGAAGCCCCAGCGCCTTTCGAACTTCAGACTCGATCCGCGAAGTGATCTTCGGATCGGACTTCAAAAGGTTCTTCACGTTCTCTCGACCCTGTCCCAATCTTTCCCCTTTGAAGCTGAACCAGGCACCGCTCTTCTCCACAATCCGGTTTTCCACGGCAAGATCGAGCATGTCACCTTCTCTGGAAAGACCCTCACCGTACATTAGGTCAAATTCGATTTCCTTAAATGGCGGCGCCACCTTATTTTTGACAACTTTGACCTTCGTGCGGTTTCCCACTACGCTATCGCCATCCTTGATCGAGCTAATGCGCCGAATCTCGAGGCGCACCGACGAATAAAATTTCAACGCGCGGCCGCCCGTTGTGGTTTCGGGATTTCCGAACATCACGCCGATCTTCTCTCGAATCTGGTTTATGAAAATGAGACATGTGTTCGATCGCGAGACAACCGCCGTAAGCTTTCGAAGGGCCTGTGACATTAGCCTTGCCTGCAGGCCGGGCAACGAATCGCCCATCTCCCCTTCGAGCTCGGCCTTCGGCACCAGCGCGGCGACCGAATCAATCACCAGCACGTCCACTCCGCCTGAGCGGACCAGAGCTTCGGCGATTTCGAGCGCCTGCTCACCCGAATCGGGCTGGGATATGAACAGGTCGTTTATATTGACTCCGAGCTTGCCGGCGTACTGGGCATCAAGCGCGTGCTCAGCGTCTATATAAGCCGCGACTCCAAGTTTCTGGGCTTCGGCGACGATATGGAGGGCCAACGTCGTCTTACCGCCCGACTCGGGGCCGTAAATCTCGATTATTCTGCCCCGTGGCACTCCGCCTATTCCGATGGCGGCGTCAAGGCTAAGACAGGAGGTCGAAATTGCGGGAACATCGACGACTTTTTTGTCGCCGAGTCGCATTATCGAACCCTTGCCATACTGCTTTTCTATCTGGGAGATCGCCATTTCTATGGCGCGGTTGCGTTCATTACCTGGGTCTGCCATTTTGAGGGTGCTTCCTTTCGACTGAAGGGACTGGAAAAAAGAGGACGGATTATAGCATAGCCGCGAAATTCGCCTAAGGACATTTGGGACTTACGGGGCTCGGCTGATTAAAGGGCTATCTGAAGATGCGAGGGCTGCCGCGCCATTGAACGCAAGCCAGGATGATTTGTTCGTTCACCGGTCGTCCGGCTTGATTTTAGACGTGTCAGGCAACCTGTTGGCACATAGGTTGCTCAAAGAGGCTGCGCGAAAGACATCGATTTTAGGTTCGACCGAGTGGAAGGCGAATTGCAGAATCAGATTTCTCCGAGGAACAACGCCGGCTCGAATGGCGTTAAATGCGGTGCAGTGACCCATCCCTACACAGGCAGATTGCACCCGCGGCAGACAAGTAAGAGTGATAACAAGGGTGAAATAATCATGAAAAAAAACGTTCAGAACAAATCGTCGGTCAGCGTTGGGCTTGTCGACCTCAAATCGATTTCGCCCGATGATCTTAAGAGTCTTGTTCGCGACGGCGTGTCCGGAATGACCCCCGCCGACCGAGAGCTCTTTTATACGGAGATGGAAACCAGCTTGAGAAAAACAGGGATAGACCTCTCTTCTTATGTAATCCCGCTGGGGATCACAGGCAGAAGCGCCGAGGATCTGACCCCGACCGAGATTGGACATCTTCTTCGATACCTGAGAATCAACGTGCCCAAAGCGTCTCCGGTAATCGTCAGAGTTCTTTCGAAGTACCCAGCCTTCTTCGAACACGAAATGCCCGGGAAGAGGCTGGCAGCGTAGTCATCAATCAATCCTTGGGAAATTGTCCGCCGGTGTGGCATGCATCGGCGGACGTTTTCATTCGCCGCCCGATTTTACGTACCATTCCCGCTTCGTCCTCAAGCGCCGAGGCCAACTTCCCCCCATGACTAAGCGCTGCTTTGTCTATTCTTATTACAGTCGGGCCGCGCACGAAGCAAAAGTTGAAAATGATCGAGGGGATTATTTTGCTGCCCGCTCTTTCTAAGCGCTCCGGCCTGCTGTAGAATTTCCCGCGATGATCGACTCCGATGCTTTCGCCGTGAGTCACTCCGCTTGATGAAAAGAGTTCTCCTCATTACCTCGGCGCTTATCGTTATAACGCACCCGACTCTGATCGTGGGTCAGAGTTCCCGGACAAAAATCGAAAAGCACGACGATCAGCACTCCTCTCTGAATCCTTCCGAAGCAAGAGTCAAAACCCTTCTTTCGCTTGTAGAGTCAAAGGCCGCTTCAGCCGCGGCCGAAATCAGAACCGCCCTGGCGGAGAACGATTGGTACATTCGAGGCGAGGCCGCATTGCTACTCGCCAGGGTCGAAGGGAAAGCCTCCGCCGCGACTCTTCTGCCGCTACTCTCGGATGAGAACTGGTTCGTCAGGGACTGTGCGCTTCGCGGACTGGCGGCGCTTGCCGATCCTGGGCTCGCCGAGTCGATTCGCCCCCTGTTAAAGAGCCCGGACGCACACACTCGTGCTTCGGCGGCGGCAGCGCTGGGCAGAATGAAAGACGCGGCATCCGCCGATGCGCTGATTGCGCTGCTTGGTGACGACGACGAAGTAAGGCGTTCCGCCGCTGCTGCTCTTGGCCGGATCAAAGCCGCGCCCGCGGCCGACGCGCTCATAAGGCTCCTGAACGATCAGTCGATACCGCTGAAGCTGACCGCCGCGGAGGCGCTCGGCCTGATCGGAGACAAGCGCGCGGAGTCGGCCATACAGTCGGAATTCGACAAGGCGGCTCCGGAGGATGCGTGGAAGCTCGCGGCCGATCTCTACCGGCTCGGAAATAAAGATCATCTGGACACGATTTCGGCGGTGCTGGGAAGCGAGGACTCGACCACCCGACGCGAGGCGCTCGATCTACTTGCGGAGCTGGCCGATAGCAGGGCGTTGCCGGCAATCCTTGCGCTTAAATCCCGAACTACGGACCAGGCCGGCAAGATAGAGATTGCGGCCGCATTTGGCGGGTTCAACTCCTCGAACGCCGCCGCGGCCCTCGTCGAGATGTGCACCGAAGGAGATCCGCGAGTTCGCGTCTCGGCAATTCGAGCGATCGGTTCCGCGAAGAAGAGGTTTGCCGACTATGACAGCACGGGCCCGGCTATATCCGCGCTTGTAGGCGTATTGAAAAAAGAGCAGTCAGACGAAGTTCTCTCCGCTCTCGCGGATGTGCTCCCCATCTTGGATCGCACGCGAACCGCCGATGAGCTGCTGAATTCGCTTGGCACTGATCCCAAATCCGACGAGCGTGTTCGTAAGGCTCTTGCGTTAATCCAGGTGACTCCGGAAGCCGTTGCCGATCGCGCTAAGGCCGGCGACACAAACGAGAGAGCGCACTCGCTTGAATTGCTTGGACGACTTGGCGGGCGCGATTCGGTCTTACTCATCATCGAAACCCTTAAGACAGAAAAAAGTCCTCTTCTGCGTTCAAAGGCGGCCGATGCGCTGGGACTGCTGCGAGACCGCCGTGCCGTTGAACCGCTGGTACAGGCATCGAACGCATCGGAGCCCGAAGTCAGAGCGGCCGCCATAACTGCGTTGGCGAGGGTCGGGGACAGCGCGGCGGGAGACACGTTCTTCACGGCGGCAAGAGACGCGAATCCTACGGTGCGTGATGCCGCATTGAGAGCGCTCGATACGCTGGGAATATCGATCCAGCGCCTGACGCCGGATCTCGCGAGCAACAACTGGCAAGTCCGCGCCGCCGCCGCAACTACGCTCTCCAGACTCGGCGACCCTCGAGCCGTTCCGGTTCTGATTTCTGCTTTGAAGGACAAGGAACCCCGTGTGAGGGTCGAATGCATTCGCTCGCTTAGTTCGTTAGGCGACAAGCGCGCGGTCGACGCCTTCATAAGCGCATTGAACGATCCGAACTCCGAAGTTCGCTTTAACGCCGCGGCTGCGCTCGGCGATATCAACGACCCGCGCGCCGTAGGACCTCTGAGCAGCTTAATCAACGACCGCGATCTTCGAGTCAGCGCTACCGCCGCCGAAGCGCTCGCGCGGATGCAGGACCCTCGCGCGATTCGGCTCATGGTCGATTCACTGGCGAGCGCGGACTGGAAAGCGAGGGCGCGCGCGGCCCAGGTGTTGAGCCGAATTCCGGAGCGAAGCTTCCCTGCCGCGGCAGTCGACCCGCTCGTAAAAGCGCTTCGAGATCCCGATCTCATCGTCAGGTATTACACGTCCGAAGCGCTCGTCGCCGCATCGGCTTCGGCCGTTCCCGCGCTCGTAGGATTGGTGCGAACCGGTAACGTTAATGAGAGGGATCGAGCATCTCGCGTGTTGGTTCGGATTGGGCCCGCTTCGACGGATTCGCTCATACGCCTGCTCGAGGACAAATCGGCTTCGTCGGAAACCCGCATCGAAGCCGCAAGAGTCCTCAGCAAGATGCGAGAACCCCGCGCCGTCGAAGCGATGCTTCCGCTGTTGCGGGACCCACGATTTTTCGCGAGACAACAGGCGGCTCAGTGTCTTGGTCAGGTCGGCGCGCCGGCTCTTAAGCCGCTGATCGAGATGGCCAGAGCTTCGCTTCCGGCGACCAGGGAAGCCGTGTTCGAGGCGATTGGAATCGCGCTCTTTGTGGCCAGGAATCTGCCGCCGGATGCCGCGGGCTCGAGCGTGGATCACGATAAAGCCGATCGAGCTCGCGCATTGGAGGTGCTGGTCGAAGGTGTGAGCGACGGCGCGGCAACGGCTCGATCATCCGCCGTTCGAGCGCTGGGCGAGTCCGGCGATGAAGCGGGAGTTCAACCATTAATACAACTGCTGCTGGATGAGAGCAGCCCCGTTCGCAGCCTCGCCGCCAGCTCGCTCAGCAGGCTGGGCAAGGCGGCGTTTCCACGGCTCATCGGCGCGCTGGACGATTCGCGTCCTTCGGTCAGGATACTTGCGGCCCAGGCGCTTGGCGAGATGAGATCGAGTGAGGCTGTTCCGTCGCTCGTGCGCATTGTCAAAGCAGATCGCACGGCGGCCCGGGCCGATGCGATTGATGCACTCGGCAAGATAGGCGACCCGGCTGCTCTTGATGCGATCCTGGCGGCGCTCAGCGATGGCTCTGTAGGAGTTCGGAGAAAATCGCTTGCGTCGTTGTCGCACTTTCGAGATCAGCGGGCAATTCAAGCGCTGGTCTCTTCGCTCGTCGATGTGGACGACGAATGCCGCCAGGCGGCGGCAAGCGGTCTCGGCGAAATCGGGAATCACCACGTGATCCCTTTGCTCGAACGCCTTGCCGACGGCGACAAGAATTCCGATGTGCGCGCGGCCGCCGTAGCGGCAATCGAGCGAATACGCGCTCAATCGCCGGACAATGGCAGCTCGGCAATGACACCGCGCAAATCGTCGCAGTAATAACCGAGGAGCCGGTCGCTAATCGGATAGATAACCTGCAAGCATGAAAATTTACATTCTCGCAATCAATCTGCTTTGTTTGTCGCTCGCGGTGACAGCCTGCAAGAAAGCAAATACCGCGACACCCGTTTCGACAAATTCAGTGGAAGCGAATACATCTGAATCCAAGCCCGCGACTCTGGATCTCGCTCCAACCGTGCCCGTCGGGATCTACACGATGAGCGAGGTCCAACAGAAGAAGAAAGTCACGATGGTGCCGCCGAACTTTGCCGTGCGCTTTGCCTTCCAACAAGACGGATCCTTCTCTCGCACGAGCAAACGGGCGGGACAAGTTGTTCATACCGATGGAGGTAAGTTCCAGATCACGGGCAAGGACGACCTCATTCTCGAGGTCAGTATATCGAACAAGAACCCGGTGTCGCCTCCCACGCAGCGAATGTATAAGTTCACCTTGTCCAGGGATGGCTCTGAGTTGAGTCTGCTTGGAACCGATGGCAAGCTCGCGGTATTCCGGCGAGAATCAAAAGGTCCGTCGAATTGAGTGGAAGTGCAGCCCGAGTACCAGCGTGTGCAGCGATCTTCGCTTTTCTTCTGATAACCGCGTCCTGTGGCAGTTCCGACAGAAAGACCGACGGCTATGAGCCTTTCAACGAGCGGCCGTCGGAAGCCGATCCCGTTCAGAACTCCGGAAAGAGCCTGAGCGGCTCGTACTCGGTCACCTCATCCGATTCATATTCGGCCGAAGCCGGCGCGAAGAGTACCGATAAGAACCTGAGCTTCGACAGCACAGGCCGGTTCATACGAGAAACGGTTCGCGACGGCGTTGTTATCCGACGAGAAAAAGGCTCATACGTGATCGGCACTCACGGAGAGTTCGTTCTCTTTGTTGAAGAGATCGGAGGTGAACAGCTTCAATCCGCCCGTGCCGACCGATATAAAATCGTCAAACAATCGGACAATGAAATAACAGTCGAGCGCAGCCCCGGCAGCCAACTGATCCTTAAACGCAAATAGTGCTTTCGGCCCGCCGCCCTGACATTTATTCTTCACGGAAAGCTTTAGTACCCGCTGTATGTAACACCCTCAAGAAGAATGACTACTCTTAAAGAGGGGCGGCCACGGAGCGCCGCCCGTACAGTCATTCTCAATCGGACTCACGTCTGGAATAGAACTCCGAGCTGAGGATAAAATCAGAATTACTGCGTCGACACCGGCTCGACTTTCGCGGCCCCGTTTATGAAAGCCGAGACGTCGCGGTGAAGCTTCTCGCGAGACTTCTTCTCGATGTACATCATATGGCCCGCTTCATAATAGGCGAAGCTGATGTTCTTGCGGATAGCCGGCTCGAGATTCATATGCGATACCGTATGCTCGATGCCGTTGAAGGGCGTGGCCAGGTCATAGTACCCGCAGACGACCAGCACCTTCAGATAGCCCTGCTGCGTCATTGCCGATCGAAGCGCTTCCGCCGGCTGGCCCGGCTGGCCCTGATCCCACGGCTGAACGCGGGCGCTCAACGTGTAATACATATCCGTGTTCCACTTAAGCTCGCGCCGTACATAATCCTGAAACATCGCCACGTACGAGCCATCGTAGGACGCAAGACTGGGATCGTATTCATCGCGCTCGCCTGCCGCATCGGCATCCATCCCAACGAATCGCGAATCGATCCTTCCCACCGTCTGGCGTTTGTCGCGCAGCAACTCTTTGAACCAACGAAATGGGCTGATCCGGAGGTTTGTCTGTTCAAGGTATTTCGGCGAGAGGCCGGTGAACCGCGCAAGTTCCTTGACTATCTTCTGGTACTCCGCGGGAGAAAGCTCGTCGCCTTTTTCGAGCGCCGCCGCATACTCGCCGTGCGCGAAATGCCGGGCCTGCTGCGCCACCTCAGCCGCGCTCAGCTTTTGCAAATCCGGCGGCAGCAAATGGTGATACCACGCCGAAGTCACAAAAGTGGGAAGGAAAAAAATTGTGCGATCATCCGCGCCCCAATTTCCGAACCCAACCGTCGAGACCAGCACGATTCCATTCATGTAAATCTGATGACGCTGCTGCAAGACCAGCGACAACTGCGCCGATCTCGTAGTTCCGTAGCTTTCTCCGATTAGATATTTCGGCGATGCCCAGCGCTCGTTGCGGGTCAGATATTGGTAGATGAAATCTGAAAAGAAGGTCGCATCCTGCACGACTCCGTAAAACTGGGCCGTATTCTCGCCCGGCGCAGGCCGAGAGTAACCGGTCGATATTGCATCCACGAATACGAGATCGGTCGCGTCCAGGAACGAATCACCGTTTTCGACAATAGAGTACGGCGCCGGCATACCGTGACCATCGTCGGTGAGCACTATGCGCTTCGGGCCGAGTCCCATATGGGTATACGACGAAGCCGAGCCCGGCCCTCCGTTGTAGACAAACGACAGCGGCCGCCGCGCGGCATCGGGAGCGTCGTCCTTGGTATAAGCGACAAAAAAGAAGCTCGCTTTGGGCGCGCCGTCGTCAGCCTTGATGATGTAGTTCGCGGCGGTGGCAGTGTAGTTGATCTGCTGTCCGCCAATATGCGCGCTATGCTTAGTGACCGACGTTTTTTCCTCAAGCGGCGGGCTGCGACGCGGTTGATTGGCTTCGCCCTGCTGAGGCTGCTGCTGCGCCGCTTGCTGAGGCTGCTGATCTGGATTGAGCCTTCGCCCCTGCGGCAAAGCCGTATACCCGAGGAGCAGGACTGCCAGGACGGACGCTACAATGCGATTGGTTTTCATCTCTCTGTTTTCCTCCCCAAGAGCTGGATTCGCGAAAAGGACTCGCGTTCCACTGTGCCCAGTCATCTCATCTCTCCAGTAGATGCTCGGTACTAAGATGGGCGAGATTCATTATCGGATCAACGGTATACCACTCGTCGCAGAATCACGCAAAGGCCCCGAAACTACTCGACGCCTTTATTACAAGCAGTCCTATTCAGCGCTTAAACGCAGGCGCCGCCTGCTCTATTTCCTCTCCGGCGTGGTTGAACCTTCGCGTGTTGTCGGATATCGAATTCCGAGTTGATCGAGGTACGTCTCGTATTTCGACGGATCGTCGTAGAACTTGCGCATCTGCTCGCGGTACTCCGCCATTGTCTTCTTGTTGAGCCATGTCGCGGGTTTGTCTTCCGCCGAGAGAAACGGCTGGTATTTTGTTTCCTTCGTCTGCTCGTTGCGGAAGTAATCCCAGGCCTGCTTGACGAGATCCGGCTTGGTAAGCAGATCGATCATCGTCATTGCCATGACCTTCGCGCCCGCGGTGACGCCTTTGTGAGCGATAGGCGTCGCCATTGCTATCGCGTTCGACCAGTTGTGGCCGGGAAGGTTTGGTATGTTCGATGGATAATTCAACACAATAGTCGGGACGTTCCAGGACACATCGCCTATATCGTCGGAACCGCCGGTCGTCCTGGCCTCTTCACCCGCTGGACCTCTCAGCCGGCTCAACTCCGTAGCCAGCCCTGTTTCACGCACCTTCAACTCCTTTTGCACGGCTTTAGCCAGGACTTGATCAGCATCGCTCCATTTCGGCAGGCCGATCTGCTTGATGTTCTCCTGCATGGCTTCGGCTACGGCCTTATTGAAGTGTCCCGGCCATGCGGTTCCGAGAATTCGCGAAGTGAACGTTGTGCCGGTCATCAACGCCGCGCCCTGCGCAATCGAATTTCCGATCTCGCGCATCTCTTTGATGTGCTCATAGTCGAGCTCGCGGAAGTAATACCACACGCTGGCGACAGGCGGCACGACGTTTGGCTGATCGCCGCCTCCACTTATCACATAATGCGAGCGCTGCTGCGTGCGCAGGTGTTCCCTCCTGAAATTCCAACCGACGTCCATAAGCTCGACCGCATCAAGCGCGCTGCGACCGCGCCACGGCGCAGCGGCGGCGTGAGCGCTCTCGCCCTTGAACGTGTATTCAACCGAGACCAGCCCCGTTCCCGTTCCCATTCCCCACGACACCGCGAGATTATTCCCGACGTGGCTGAAGAGCACGATATCGGCATCTTTGAAGTAGCCGTCGCGAACGAAATAGGCTTTGCCGCCGACCAGCTCTTCGGCAACTCCGGGCCAGACCTTGATCGTGCCCGCGAGCTTCGAGCGCTCCATCAGCCTCTTCACCGCGATGGCCGCCGTGATATTGAGAGGCTGACCCGAGTTGTGTCCTTCTCCATGGCCGGGAGCGCCTTCGATCATCGGATCGTGATAGGCCACACCCGGTTTCTGCGACGCCTGAGGGATGCAGTCGATATCCGACCCAAGCGCGATAACTGGTTTGCCCGATCCCCACGTTGCGATCCATGCGGTCGGAATTCCAGCAATGCCGCGTTCGATCTTGAAACCCTCTTTTTCAAGAATACCGGTGAGGTATTTCGAAGTCTCATACTCCTGAAACCCGAGCTCGGCGAAGCTGAAAACCATATCGACCATTACCTGCGATTGTTTCGCCATCGCATCGATGTCGCCGATAACCTGTGTCTTGAGCGCCTGCCCTTGATCGGATTGAGGATGTACGGGCCAGGCTATGGCGAGAGATAACATCACACCAATAGTCATCACGAGAAGTCTTCGCATATCGATCTCCCTTCGTGCTCGGAGCCGCTGTGATTCTATTTTGATCGACCCACTACGCGCCGGCTTTTGTCAGAGCATTGCGGATTATTTGCTGAATCGCTCCATCCACTACGAGGCTGCCCCCGAACGTCAGCGAGCCCGCCGAAAATACGAAGCCTCCGCCTGGATGATCGTAGTAAATCATGTCCGCGCCGGGACCGCGATTATCCCTCTTGCCCCGGGCCAGGACAACTGTTCCAGACGGCAGAACCGATGGAGGAACGATGCCATCTTCCATATCGCAATCGATTGGTATAGTGATCGCGCCGAGGCCATTCTGGGTATCGACTTCCCAGCCGCTTGCTTTGCCGTTGCCAACCCCAGTATTGAGTCCGAAATCGCCGAACGTGTCCCCCGCATTCAAAGCTGTGCCCGCCAGGAGCGAGTGGTCCGCGGCGACTACTTCATATGGAGAGCCCTCTACGCCGCAACGCTCTGTTGCGAGTCCGAGCAGGCTCCTTTCGGGCCTTGCCGGCGAAAGCCTTCGAAATATCGCATTGACCCTGGGGCCTCCTTCGACCCCCGCCCGGAATACCATTCCTGTCAGATCCGGCTCGTACTCTCCGTTTTCGTAGATTCCATTTCCGCCGAGATAAATCACACTCCCTCCGGCGTCGAGATATGCCGTCAAATTGTCATACATCCGCGTGGACCAGTATTCGGGGTGTGTATTGAGTACGAGGCACTTGTATTGAGCAGCGTCGCAACCATCATTATGGAAATCGATGTCGGTGTAGAGATCGGCGGCGAAGCCCGCACTTTCGAACCAGCCCAACACCCACAACTCTCCACGCGTGAGATGAAGATCGCCCTCGGGAGCCGCGCCCGGCGCGGGCCTGAGAAAGCTGGTCCTGGCCAGCCCGGTGTATTTGGACTTGCCGCCCCACCCGTTGTAAGCCAGCCAGGTATTCACGTTGGCGAGCACGGCTATTCGAGATCGCGCTCCGGCACTCGACTTAACGACGAAAGTGATATCAGAGGTATTATTGTCGGCGTCCGAACACCGTGCCGAATAGATTCCCGATCGCCATGAATTCGGAATCGTAAGGCTGAATGTCTCAGCCCATCCGCAGCCCGAACGATAGGGCTCGGGCGGCGCCTCCTGCGTCGCCGCAACAAAAGCCAGATCATCCATATGATCCGAATCCACCGAAGCGGATGTGGAGAGATGCCTTCTGAATTCGGCTGTGCAAGGGCCTTCGGCGGAGATCCTGAACGATATGCTTTCGCCGGGAGCCGCCGAAAGAGGCCAGCAATAGCCCTCGATCGGGCGAGCGGAAGACTTTCCCATCCACAGGCTGCCGTTGCTTGGATGATAGCCGACCACATCGACCCAGTGATCCGCGTCGAACTTGCCCGCGACGAACTGCCAGCCGTCAGAGGGTTTTACCGACCCCCATTGCTCGAAGATGAAGGAGCCGACCGCATTGTCGCCTACCCAGATCGAGCCGTTGCTGGGATGGTATCCAAAGAGATCCGATTTCGCCCGGTCGGTGAACGATCCGGCTGCAAACTGCCAGTTCGCCGCGGGATCAACCGTAGCCCATTGGCTCAACTGAAATCGGTTGCCGATATTCTCGGCAACCCAAACCGCCCCGCTGTCCGGCTGATAGCCAGCGACGTCGCTGCGGCCGTTTCCGGTGAAATCACCGGCGACGAACTGCCGGCCGTTCTTCGGATCTACGGAACCCCACTGCCGGAAGCTAAAGCCGATCCCGGTATTCTCACCAACCCAGAGCCCACCCGTGGCTGAATGGTAGCCGAAGAGATCCGTTCTGGCTTTTCCGGTGAACGCACCCGCGGCGAATTGCCAGCCGGCAGCCGGATTGACGTTGCCCCATTGTCTGAACCGGAACTGCGTTCCCAGATTCTCTCCAATCCATAGCGAGCCGTTGCTGGAGTGATAGCCTACGATGTCGGCGCCGCGGCCGCCCGTGAAATTGCCGGCTACAAACTGCCAGCCATCTTTCGGATTGACCGTGTCCCATTGCTGAAGCGTGAAAGAGTCGCCCTTGTTCCGGCCAATCCATAGCGAGCCGTCGCCGGGTTGATAGCCAAAGAGATCGGCTTTAGGACCGCCGGTGAACTTACCCGATAGGAACTGCCAACCTGATACCGGGGCTACAGTACCCCATCGACTGAAAGTAAATGCGCGATTCCCCATTGCGATGCTCCTGAAAGTTCTGCCTGTGTGACTCTCCGTCTTAATAGGCGACGCTTTCGATCACGTAGCGCGATCACAATTATCCATTTCTTTTACGGAATCTGTATCGAATTCACAGATTGGAGTTGCGACAATATTTCCCGCGGAATGGGATTGTCAAGAAATACACTGAGTTATCAGCTTATGGGCTTCTTCTAAAACTGAAGGCAGGAGAGAGCTGGCCGGTACGCAAAAGCTTCACGATAATCGTTACCGGGGCACCCGGTGGAACCCGTTTATGAACCTTTTTATCGAGACTGATCACCCGCGAGAACGTTCCATTGCCGTTGTCGTATGCCGCAGGGTAGCTAATCTTCCTCAGACTAACGTCATCGACGAAAATCTCGACCTCATCTCGCCGGAATCCCGTTCCGTTAATATCTAATTCGCCTCGACCATCGGGCAGCGTTATGTAAGAAGCGCTCTGGATGAGCGGCATCGCCCAGACCTGCAGGCTTCCTGACGAAGACGCAGCCGCGTTTCCGGAGCCATCATAGACGATGACGCGAATGATCACGGATTGAGTTCCCAACGCAGGCGGTACTTGCCATTGGTACGACATCTGACCTGCTGAGCCCGGTCCATCTATAGAAGCTACTTCAACGAACGATGCGCCGCCGTCAGTCGACAGCTCTATTATGCGCCGCACCACGCCTACATTATCCGATTCGGTCCATTTGATCGATGTTACCGCGCCGCCCGAAATGAGTTCGCCGCCGCGCGGGGCGACTAACGAGACTCCAGGCGGAATTGGATCCGGTGGTCCGGGAATGATTTCGAAATCGCGAGCATTTTCGGATGAAACCGGAAGGCTTGCGCCATCCAGTGCTGTAACTCGAATTCGGCATCGAGCCGACGGTATAGCCGGCACAAGCCAATCGAAGCTCTGCGCGCGGCCATCCAGCAACGCGATCGTAGCGAACGTCGCTCCCCCATCACCCGAGAATTCAACTCGCTGTTTGTTGATGCCTCTATCGTCCGACGAAACCCATAGAAGCTTCGTTACGCTTCCGGCAGCTATTGATTCGCCGCCCGCCGGATAACCGAGCGCAACCGAAGGCGGGCCGTCTGTCGATGCGTCCATCGCATTCGCGTTGTAAGCCACCAGAGCGAAATCCTGATCCAGACTCGCTGCGTTACCGGGAACTCCGTCGCCCGTGATGTTGGCCGCTATCACTCGTATGGTGAAATCGCCGCTCGTGCCCTCCGGCAGCCAGACCGATTCAACGTTATTCAGTTTATCGGCGGGCCCGCCGGGAGAAGACAACGAAAACACGAAATAATTTCCCGAGTAGGTCAATCCGCCAATCTGGACTTGAAGATCGAGATCGTTTACCACTGGACTGGCATTGATTGGTCCCGGCGCGTCCGTCCACGCCAGAGTGACTCTCACTGGTTTAGAAGAATCGGAAACGCGTCCGTGAAGCGTGAACACCTGGCCGGTGCTCGTGAACCTGTGAGTTTGATCGACAAGGATTCGCGGCGCTGCGTCAAACGCCCTGCCAAGATTCAGAAGTCCCCATCCTTGCGTGTTGCTGGGCAATGGGTCGCCGGACAGGTCTCCATTGAGCCAGGTAGTGGAGTTCAAGAGGAAAGCCTTTGTCATGGCCGCGCTGGGTGCGTTTCCAGTCGCCTGTTGAAAATATTGTCTGGCGAGCGCCGCTGCCCCGGCGACGGCCGGCGCCGAGTGACTGGTTCCGGACGACCATGTATACAGAGTCTGACCGGACGGATAATTCTTCGGGCCGCATATGCCCAGCGCCGAGTAGGCCGAGTCCTGAGATTGCGCGCCCTGGATGTGGGTTCCGGGCGCAACCAGATCAGGCTTGATTCGCCCGTCCAAGACAGGGCCGCCGGAGGAGAACCGCGCGATCGAATCTACGTCGCTCGCACCGCCCGGCGTAACCATGCAGCCATCGGTTCCCGCGGGACGCAGATTCTCGCTTGCACCGACCGCGATCACATTTTTGGCGGTCGCAGGCGAATTCATATGCCCGTTAGGTCCGCCATTGCCCGCCGCGAACACCGCGCAGATCTCCTGATTTCCCGGAACGCCCGCTTGCGCGTCTCTCACGAGCGAATCGTAGAGCTGACTCTCAGCCGTGTAGGCGTTGGTTTCGCCTCCCCAACTATTGTTTGAAACACGAGCGCCGCTCGCGTACATCGCGTCGACCATCGCCGCGAAATCCGGGTGGGTGAAATCCGGATTGAACACTTTTGTGATGCCGATTCTGGCAAACGGATGAATTCCCAATCCAAAGCGATATCCCGAATCATCCACCTCAGGAAAGCCGGAGCCGGCGTTGTAACCGCCTAGTATCGATGCGTTGAGCGTTCCGTGCCCTGTTATGTCATTCACGGATGAGCTTGAAGCCTCGGCTCCCATGAAGCGTGCATAGGCGATGCGCCCGGCACCGCCCGCGTTCAGAAAGTCTCGGTGCAGCACCGATGGACTCAGGTTTCCCTGATCGATGCCGGAATCCGAAAGGTCGACGACGAAGTCTGGAGTTGAACTTATTCCCTTGCTCGCGAGCCATGCGGTATAGCCAGTTCCGGTTAGCTGATTAGCAAAGTAATTCCCCGCAATGATCTGGCCCTGCCGCTCATCTCGCAATGCCGGCTCACGCCAGCGCTCAATCCAGATCAACCGATTCATTGCCGCGATGGCAGGAAGATCGCTTTGCCTGATCAACACACGAACATTGGTGTAATTGAGGCAGCGCTCAGGCTCGCCGAGTTGCGATACGGCTAGTGCTACTATACGGGCTAGATCGTGAGCGGTCTTTTCAGCCGTGAGCAACTGGATCGTGCACGGAATAACATCCTCGGACTTTAGATCGATTTCCGGTGCTACTCTGGAGCCGATTCCGTACGGACCTGCATATTGAATGAAGCCGCCCTGCGAAGCCTGTGTCTGTCGTATTGCCGCGACACCGTTGGCCCCGGCGCTGACCAGATATGTGTTGTTCGGGATATAGCTGACGATGCGGACGTTTTCTTCCAGCCACTTGAACCAGATCGGCTTTATCGGACCTCGCATCTGAATCAGATAGAGCCCGGCTTCATTCGAATCTATTCCGGGCTCGGCTGAAATATTCGTTTGTTGAATCTCGGTCGTATCGATGGCTCCTGCTCTAAGAAGAATGAGATTCATATCATCGCGAACAACGGCGTTGCGCGATGCTGCTCCGTCGACGATCGGACTCGACGCATTGAAGAGCGAGAAACTGTCATAGTCTGCGATTTTTGTCCCGCCCCCGCTCTTAATTTCCTCCTGAAGAGCCCTATTGTCATTGTCGATAAGAACCTTGTGTAAGTGAGTATTGCTTCGATAAGAGCGCAGATAACCATTGAGATCGCTCGTTGGCGCGATAGGCTCTTTTTGGTGAGCAGCCGACTGAACAGCTCGTTGGCCGACGAGCAGGGTTGCCGTCATGCTCGCGGCCAGCGCAACTATCCGGGTGATTGGCTTCCAGATAAACATCTCGATTGATGCAGACAGCGAATAACAGCGCCGACTCGACGGGTCTCGCCAAAAAGTGATTAATCTGTGGGGGTATATTCGGAAGGGGCCGCGTATTAAGAGCAATTACCGCGTGCCTGTGATCGTAAGGGGCGGCCTGAGGCCTGTCAATAAAAAAGGCGGAAGCCCGCGGAAGCCGAACTGCTATGAACTCACTATCAACATCGAGCAAGGCGCATTTTCCAGCAACGATTTCAGGCTGTGGCCAAAGAACAACTCCTCGCCGCGCCGGACATTGACGCCGACCACGAGGAGATTGTGTTTGCCCTTTCTGATCTGGGTCAAGATGGCGTGCTCGGCCGCACGGCTGACTCTGATGGTAGTCGTGACGGTAAGCCCCTCGCGTTTGCCGAGCTCTCTGATGTCTTTAAGAAGCTCGCGTCCCGGCCTGAAATGCTTATTGGCGCTTGGGGGAATGTTCGCCGTGGCGGGAGGAGACACACTAAAAGCGGTTATGTCGCAGCTACAACTCTTTGCTATTGCGATAGCAAAAGCAAAAAATCTTAAAGCTTGCGGCTTTGCGTCCTGGCGTCCTTGCGTTATATGAGAACCATGAGAAACCGAAAACGCGAAGAGTGAAAAAACGCAAAGACGCAATAGTCGCAAAGGCGCAAGAAAAGACCGAAAGGAAAATTCTATGACTTGCGACTCTGCGTCCTGGCGTCCTTGCGTTATGTCAGATGCGTCTTTGCGTTGTCTTACCGCTTACAGGCCGTTCACCACACGGTGAATACCGTTCTTTACTACTCGCTCACCGAAATTGATCACCATACCGAGTTTCATACCCGTCAGCCGCAAATACGTGAGCGCCTGAGCTTCAAAGATCGCGTTATATTGCGTCACGGCTTTGCACTCTACTACAACCTTTCCGCCAACCACGAGATCAATCCGAAGCGGTGAGGCCAGCACGTGTCCTTTGTAAGGAATAGGCAGCGAGACCTGACGGCGCACCTCAAGTCCGCGCTGTCCAAGCTCCCATGACAACGCCTCTTCATATACGCTCTCCAGTAAGCCTGGGCCGCCCAGGGTGCGATGTGCTTCGATGGCGCACTCTACGATATGACGGCTGATGTCGTTTTCATCCAACGCAAGGACGCCACGAAGCAAAGCCGCAGGGTCTTCAGATATTTCCACTCTTTCTTCTTGCTCCCGTGCTCTCATGTAACGCAAGGACGCCAGGACGCAAAGCCGCAAGTTTAAGATCTTTGTTTTTGCTCGCTATTCCTTGCGCCTTTGCGACTGTTGCGTCTTTGCGTTCTAGCGGTTGTTTTCATCCAACGCAAGGACGCCACGAAGCAACACCGCAGGGTCTTCAGATATTTCCACTCTTTCTTCTTGCTCCCGTGCTCTCATGTAACGCAAAGACGCAAGGCCGCAAGTTTAAGATTTTTGTTTTTGCTCGCTATTTCTTGCGCCTTTGCGACTGTTGCGTCTTTGCGTTTCGTCCTCGCGTTCTAGCGGCTCGCCTTGATGTCGTAGGCCCACAGCGTCCCTATATCCCTAATGTAAAGCCTCCCATTTGAAATGACGGGATAGGCCCAAGCCTTCTCCGGATACGGCCCCATGCGCCTGCGGGTCGGCGGAGACGGTGGAGTGAATCGGCCTTTCTCGTGATATGCCTCTGAGTTCGCCTCGACCAGTGCGACGTCGCCGTTCTGGCAATGAAGAAATAAGAGCCCATCGGCATAAACCAACGAACCTCTGCACATGTTCTCGGCCTGCCATTTCACCTTACCCGTTGTAAACTCAACCGCGAGCAGCCCCCCCTCGGCAGTCCCATAGAGATAATCACCAACCAGCACGGATCCACCGATGCCATTAGGAAGGCCGCGCGCGAAGTAGATCTGCTCGGCGATGACCCCCTCGCCTTCCGACTTTAGACGAACAGCTCCGCCTCCGATGTCATTGGCCGCTCCGTATACGTATCCATCGCGAGCAACCGGCGTGGGTATCTGCGCCATACCCTTGGCAACCTCCTTGTAGCGCCAGAGAAATTGCCCGGTCTTCGCATCGACCCCGACTATGCCCTTACTCAGAAATTGCACGTATTGTTTTCGGCCGCAGGCCTGGACGACTATTACTGATGAGTAACCGGCTGGATCGCCGCCCGGAACCGCGGACTTCCACACCACGGCGCCGGTCCTTTTATTCAGAGCCAGCAATGTGGCTTGCTCGCCGCCCGGTGTTACGACGACTACATCGCCGTCAACCAGCGGAGACTCCGCATAGGCCCAGACTCCCTGCTTCCCTCCGAATTCTTGACGAATATTCTTCTGCCATCGAATCTTGCCGGTCGCGGTTTCGAGGCAGGCGATATCACCGTCAGAGCTCAGCGCGTAGATAGACTCTCCGTCCACCGTCGGAGTCGATCGGGCCTTCGCATAAAGGAAATCATTCGGGTTGCCGACGGCGCCGAGGCGAGTTGTCCAGATAGGTTTTCCATCCTGAGTCGAGAGGGCCTGAACATATTCATTATCCATGCCGCGGTTGCTCATTAAGTAGATCCGCGTCCCTACAACCGCGGGCGTTGAGTAGCCGTCTCCTATGTCGTTCATCTGCCAGAGCAGTTTTGGTCCCTGCGCGGGCCATTTCTTGAGAAGACCGGTCTCCTGCGATATACCGTTGCGTTGCGGGCCTCGCCACTGAGGCCAGTCGGAGGTCGAAGCGCCGATGTTGGCGGATCTCGTTGCTGAAACGACTGAAAGCCCCAAACAAAGAGCTGTAATCGTGCTTAACAATTTTGACTTCACGGTTTCTCCTTGAAACGAGTAATCTGAGGGGCCGTCGAGCCGGCTAATACCCAAGCCAATTTTTCGGCCGCGCGACGGGTATGAGTTCAGTCGCTAAGATTGGGCCGAACACCATCGAAATAGTCTTTCCGTAAAATTCTAAGGAGCGACAAACCATACGTAGAGCATTCGAAACTTGTTCAATGATGTCGCCCCTCGATCAATATACGCACGAGAATCAATTTGAGGTGCTCTGGTTAGCGACGCCTGGCGCGAATAACTTCGTTGATGACGAGAACGGCAAGTCCGGTCGCGGATCTAGCGGAGTCTTTCTATCGAGTGCAAACGACGTATCGCGGCAGCCGTGGGACGCGCGGCTTATCCGCCGTCTCCAACGAGCACAAATCCCGCCCAGTAGAATGGATGACGTGTGGCCGGATTCTTCAGTAGACCGAGCGCCGCCCGACGCAGTGCTTCGGATTTTGTTGGTTTGGGCTTGCCTCCCGCGGGCCGCGAAATCAGTCCACGATGGAAATTGACCATCAGATCGCGGGTGCCCGCGGATTCAACCTTCCATTGAGTGACAACGATTGAAGGGACTCCGGCAATGAACATCGCCCAGGACAATCCGATCATGCCTTCGCCCGCGCCGACGTGGCCTCGCGCCGTCTCACAGGCTGAGAGCACGGCAAGGTCTGCTTTCAGATCGAGCTGCATCAGCTCCCATGCTTCGAGCAACCCGTCTTCGTTAGCATCCCCTTCGGCGAGGGCCAAATGCGAATACATCGGCGAAGCATTGTTAAGCGTTCCGTGCGTCGCGAAGTGGAGTATCCTCGCTTGACCGGCTTCCCTCTTGACGCGATCTTCGCGGGCTTCGGCCCCGATGTAGACCTTGCTTTGCGACGCACCGTACAACTGTCGAAGCGCTCTGACCTCCTGTTCGGCTTCCGGCAGGCGGTCGAGCTTACCATCGCGCAAGGTCAAAGCGGCGTGATTCATCGTTTCCTTCCGAACAAGCGGGTTGCCGACCGCAAGCAGGGTCGCGGCGAGAGCTTCAGGATGCTGATTATTGCGTCGCTTCGTCATTTCACGGAGCACCGTCAACGAAGGTGCATAGGCGATTGCCGCATCTTCGATCAGAAACCGATTCGCGCCGTTCATCAATGCTTGAAACGGCAGATCCCATAGCGTATCGTCCGGCGCGATGATGAGATTAGTTTTGCCTTGAAGCTCAGCTTCGGCGGGCTTGAGCAGTAACTTGTAAAGCCTGCTCCCCGAGACCCGAAAACCTAAATCGCGCGCGGCGAGCTGCCGTCGGAAGCTTTCAGTTTGTCTCGCAAGCTCGTCCTTTTTGATGGGCAGCACGTGAACTTTGATTTCCGCTTGCGCCGCGCCGGCAGCCCTGGTGATGGTGAAGAGGTAAATTCGATCTTCGGTGACTACGTATTCGACAAGGGCGGTTGAAGCGTCGGGCAGCAGATCGGTCAGCTCTTTCAAGTTGATGACCGGGGCCTCGCCCCGCTGAATCTTTAACTCCGGATGCGACGTATAGAGCGCGTTCTGAAATGCTTCGTATTCGAGGCGGGCCCTTTCCAGCTTTTTTTGAAGCTCCTTGAAGTGCTCGCTCTCCCGACCGAGCGGTTGGCCGGCGCGGCTCAATTCAAGATTCAACCGGGTGAGCTCCGTGTTCAAACGGCGCTCTTCATTCTGCTCACCGCCGGTCATTGCCTTATGAATGTTGGCGCGCCCTTGTTGGAGCATATCAAGCAGGCCGCGCGCCTTGCTTCGCTCGGCATAGACAAGGGCTTCCACAGGTTGGTTCTCACTGACCATTAAGCTGAGCATTCCATGGAATCCATCCAGCATCAGTTCGAAGTGATGCTGGCGCTCTTCGATCCCGCCCGTGGTCTTCGCCCGCAGCTCCTCGATTGTCGAGATAGCTTCCGCGAATGCCCGTCGCGCTTCCGCGTGATGGTTCAGCCCAAGGTGACAGTACCCGAGAGATGCGAGGGCAAAATTGAGCGATCTCTGATCGAGTATCTGGCGCGACAACGACGCCGCCCGCTCCGCGAGCGGTAAAGCGTCCTCATATTTATCTTCCGCGAGATAGAGCCCGCTCAGCGCAATAAGAGTGGGGATGGAAGTGCTCGCGAAGTTCCGGGCATCGGATACCTCGAGCGACTTGCGATAGTCCTCCATTGCTTCCGCGTACCGGCCTTGAAAGCGATGGACGTTGCCGATGTGATATCGGAGTTCGGCGCCTCCGATCTGGTCGCCTCGGCGTTCGGTCTGTTTCAAAAGCTCATTGTATATTTGGAGAGCCTGATCGTAGTTTCCCAAATGCTCATGCCGATAGACGATCGTGACCCGCGCTATCGCAATCTGAATCTTGTCCCCGAGCTCCTGAAAAATTGACAACGCCTTTTCGAAATAGACCAGGGCCTGCTCGTCGTCGTTTTGATACATATAAACATGTCCCATCTCGGAAAGCGCATGGGCCATGACTGACCTGTGTTTCAACTCTTCCGCGAGGTGAAGCGACTTGAGCGCGCACTCGAACGCTTTTGGATAATTTCCGATCTGATGATAGGTGTGAGCCACTGTAAACAGCGCTATGGCTTCGCCCAGCTTGCTCCCAGCCTCGGTGTAGAGCGCGAGCGCGCGTTCCCGCAACGGCAGGACATTTTCGACATCACCCTGGGCGTCTTTCACCATCGCCAGGTACAGCCAAGTTTTTGCCGTACCGATCTTGTCGTCAATCTGCTCTGCTACCTGCTGAGCGAGTCGAACGCTGAGCGCGGCCGCTTCAAACTCACCGCTCAAGCGGTGACGTGTGCTTCTATCGATCAATATCCTCACGAGAACGTCGGTAGTTAGATCTCTTTTATTCTCGAAGAGTATCCGGCGCTCGGCGTCGGACGCGGATCGCTCCAGGTCGACGGCGAGGTCCTCCTGAAGCAAAGACTCGCGCTCGATCTTCCACCCGGCGCCGGTCTTCGTCCAGTTTATTAAACGCACTGCTCCGTGAAACACATCGCGGTCCATAAGCGGGGTTCCCGTTGCTTTGTCGAGCAGACGCTCATCCGCCCGCAGTTGCGTGGCGGCCTTTTCGCCGGTCACATCCGCCCTGGTGATCTTGATACCGAGAAATTGAAATCGCGACGTTGCGAAGAAACTCTGATAAAAGCCGAGCCGCGTCGCGAGGTCCGGTGATTTTGGTTCCCAGAACTCGCGTATTTTCTCGAGGTCTCCAGACGCGAGGGCCTGCCCGTATTGCTCCGTCAAACCGCGCAGAGCGGTCTCATCCGAGGATTGGAGCGAAATCGGAGGTGAAGCCTGAGACCAGACACGTAATGGAGCCATACTGACAAGACTCAGCGTCAAAACCAGGAGACATAACGGCACACGCGATCCCGACGACATCGAACACACTCCCTTCCGGTTACAAAGCCATAAGCAGGCCGCCAAAAAATTCAGGTGGACGGTAATATGGTCGAAAGTTCGGCAACTTTCTTTCTTTCGGTGTTTGAAGTGGTGAAGGAAACTTCCCGTCTCGGGTCGGTATCAACGTTGGAGTTTAATTGATCTTACCAAAAAAGCAAGGGTCTCAGTTCAAGAGCCCGCACCCTCCGATGAGGAGCCTCAGGAGTCTGTTCTCACCGTAGCTGTCCCGCAAGAACACAAAGACGCAAATTCGCAAAGGCGCAAGAAAAAAAACGAACAAGCAAAGATCTTAAGACTTGCGGCTTTGCGTCCTGGCGTCCTTGCGTGGCATGAGAACGCAATCGCAACGTGATGCGGATGTAATACTGGAATTAATGCCTGGCCTCGAAACGCCGGTCGGCGAAAAACCCAAACATCATTGCGGCGGATGGCTGAGAGATTGAAAGGACGGTCTATGTTCGTTCGAATAACCGCTTTGGCTTACGGACTAATTTGCTATCTCGTATTCTCTGGAACCTTTCTCTATGCCGTCGGATTTATCGGCAGTATTGCAGTCCCGAAATCTATTGACTCAGGACTGGAAGGCTCGCTTGCCGCCGCTCTGTTGATCAACGGCGGTCTGCTTGGATTGTTCGCCGTGCAACATAGCCTCATGGTAATAAAGAAATAGTTCTCGCGCTGCTCGCTCGCCGCGTCGAAGTAGATGCCCAGGCTGTTGCTCTCAAGAGCGCCGCGCGAGCCGACATGGTTTTCTAGGTAATTCTCGTTTAACGAAATTGGCCTGACCTGATGCGAGCTCCTGGCGTGATGGTTGGGTCAACCCAGCCCTGACAGGACGCGACGGCAGTTCGACTTTGTCCCCTTTGTTTCGAGCTGTTCCGGCGCGTCCCGCTCAGGGCGACCCCTTTCCGTCTCCCTTCCCGCACTCGATCCTGAACCCGCTCGATAAACCGCAAACACTACTGAACCGATCATTTCAGAGAAAGATATTTCGTCGAGAGGTAATATCAGGTCCGCCTCGACAACTTTCTTAATTGGGCAATCAATCCTGAAATGCCGATTTCGATGAGTAGGATTGGTTAGTATGTAACAAGGTTATTTGAGGTACACCTTCCACTGCGCGTCATATTGACTTGCTGCATACCTCACGATCGCCGTTACCGTTCAAAGAGGCAATCGGTAACGGCGATTGTGCCCTTATTAAAAAAGGCGCCTTCGTTGCACGTTCCCTTCCCTCACAATTCCCATCATAGATTGACTTCGAACATACCTGCCGGCTGCGAGCCGGGGGAGTGCTTATGGAGTATTCAGCGGCTCCGAACTCTAGTATCATGCCTCTATAGCGGCTCGCATGAACGAGGCGACGATGGCAAAGAAAGAAACAGACACTGCTACCGACCCTGAGCTTAATCGACAGATGGACGCGGCTTCAGCTACCGGACGAGATGTCGAAGCCGTATTCACGCTTTCTCCAGACGAGACTTCGGATGGCGTTCGATCGCCGGAGGAAACAGAGAACTTAACTCGACGCGTTCTCGAGCGGGTGACCAATCGCGTCGGCCATGGCGAGAAGAAGCTCAACATCTTCAGAAATATAGGTTCCTTCGTAGTATCCGCCAATCCTTCGTTCGTTAAAGAGTTGATAGCACAGCCGGAGATCGCAAGCGCAATTGCGAATCGACAGCAAGAAACTGATCCGGTTGGGCCTGTAAAAAAACGTGAAGCAGGTTCGACCGAACGTCCGAGACGATCAAAGAGCAAAGCACGCGACAAAAGCTAAAACTATTCGCCCAGACTAATCGATGTCACTATTAACCGGCGTCAGCTTTCGCGCCGTCGATAGCATCGGCTTCGGGCCCTTGCGTTATGAGAACGACCAAAAAGACGCAATAGTCGCAACGACGCAAGGGGATATTTTCAGGACAACGATCGCTGCCAATGTCCCAATTAGCTCTTCTGTTTTGAGCCGGCGCGATTTTGTTTTGAGCCGGTCTTTGTCGTCTTCTTTTTCTTTGCAGTGCTCTTCCCGGTGTTCTTGACCGCACCGTTGCTCTTCGCTGTTTTCTTTCCAGAGATCTTTTCTTGCTTCGCCTTTGATGTCTTGGACGCCTTTGATTTCTTCGCAGCCTTACTCGCGCCTTTCGATGGCTTCACCGCGGTTTTCGGCAAAGGGGTTCCGGTTAGCTCTTCGAAAGCACGCACGGCGTCCGGAACTCCACGGTTGCCTCTCTCTGTCGGTATCGTTCCTACGCTGCACGAACGATAGATTGCGTTCTCAATCTCATCGATTGTAGCAGTGGGCTTAGCCTCTAACAGGAGCGCCGCCAATCCGCTGATATGAGGGCTAGCCATCGAGCTCCCATCCATAGACTGATAACCCCGGCCCGGCATCGCGGAGATAATGTCGACTCCCGGCGCAACAAGATCCGGAACCAGCGGATCTTCCTTTCGATTGAATCGCTGGCTGGATGAGAAGGCGGCGATCGCGGTTTTCTTGTCAATCGCTCCGACCGAAACCGATTCAGGCTGATTTCCAGGAGCCCTGCTGGTTCCGGGTCCCTCGTTGCCGACCGCCAGGATGGGAAGAATATTGCGGCTCCGCAGTATTTTCAAAACCGGCTCGAATTCAGGCATGGGCGGGCTGAGCGGAATGCCCAACGACATATTCAACAGACGAACGTTTTGAGAGACCGCCCAGTCCATTCCGCCTAAGATTCGCGCGATAACGTTTCCACCTTCAAGAACTATTCCGCTTACCAGATCGGCTCCAGGAGCCACACCTATAGACTTTCCCCCCACCGGGCGGCCGGCTATTGTCGCCGCCGTATGTGTTCCGTGTTCGCCGGTATCGTGTGCCTTCGGAGTCGGAGTCACGAGCTGTCCGAAGGAATCGAACTCCGCGAAAGTCGCGATGGCTTTCCGCAGGGACGCGTGAGTACCGTCGGCTCCCGTATCAAGATGGCCGACTCGAATACCCTTTCCAGTAAGGCCCTGCGCCCAGAGCCTGGGTATGTTCATAAACTGGATGCCCCAGGTTATATCAGTCTTCAGCTTCGTCGCCGCGGCGCGAACAGGCTTGATGAGCCGGGGTTGGGGCGCGCCTACTACCTTGTCTACCATTGAATGCTTCCGCAATGAGCTCAAGCCCTCTCGATTGACCGTGCCTAGCATCAGTCCGAGATTGGGGAAGTGCAGCACTGATGGAGGCGCTTGCGCAGGCGCCCTTCTCGCGCTGACTCGGCTTACCGTCAACGCAATCGTGGCCGAAGCGGCGCTCGCCAAAGCGTGGTTAATACTCAGCTCTGAACTCGCGAAGCATTCGTCAAGCGATGCGACCTCCGGAAGCGCGCTCACAAGCAGGCGCGGAAGAACGCCTCCTGCGGCTATTCTCGCCGCGACCGGAATTGGTGGAGCTGACTTTAGCACTACGATTACCTGCGCTATTCCGAGGGCGCTGAACTGTCGATCCATTTCCGCCATGATGCTTCCCTTTGCTTATCTCATCGGTCTTGAGCGGCTCACGCTTGAGCAGTCACGGCTCGGCAGCCGCAATCGACGTCTGAGTAACCCACAAGAAAACGCAGCGACCGGAAATGAACGTGTGAACCTTATGTACTCATTTCCAGCCGCTGCCAATAATTCACGATCGAGTTTACCTATTCCATGATCAATACATGCATCGACCTTCAGTTCTCAATGAGCTTGAAGCTTCCGATGGTAGGTCTTGCTTCAGCCGCAGGCTCGCCCGACGGAACGATTGTAACTGAAGGCGCGGCGCCAAGCTTGTTCTGCAAGGCCAATCTCTTCGCAAGCGCGGTAACATCCAGGCTGAATATTCGCGCCACATCTCCTCCTTCATGATCCGCGTGCGGAGACGCGTCGAAGAAATTGATGGTGCCTGCGTAGTAGCGCCTCGTCGCAGCGCCTGTCGTATCCTGAGGCATACCCAGGTAAACATGGTATGCGACTCCCGGCGCCGCTTCCGCCTTTGCGTTCTCTAATACAAGGTACAGGTAATGGCCCGGCTTGATCTTCTTGACCTGAGTCGACAACGATGCAGCCGCCGCACCTTGCGGTGTTAGAGTAGCTCGCGCCGGCGACGCCGAGAGCGTTAACGAACCGCTGCTCGCGTGAACCTTCTCCGCCGCTGCCGATAAGATCGTAGGCGGACACGTCGGCGGCGTCTCGTAAGCATCATACTGGTAGCCTAACTTCGTGAGGTTGACGAAATCCTTCACCGTCGCGCTGACGAGGTTCCCGTTCTCATCAACAAACTGGAATGATTTGTTCATCCAGTTAGTATCAGTAGTAGGATTTAGCCGTCCCGCCTTGTTCCAACTTGCCCACAGTCTGTCTATGTTGCAGTGATGCATCCAGAACACCGGATCACCCGCCGCCCAGGGGATAGCTCCCATGTTTTGCTGGTTTCCCGTGTAAACATGCACGTTTCCATGAAGGCCGTTATCAAGTGTCTCGTTGAATCCGCGTACCGCGGTTGAGGTGGGCAGATAGCGGCACTGAGCAAGGCTGCTGAGACTCAGGATGCCGGGCGCAAACTGATCTATGGCTGCCCCGGCGTTTACATTAGCGAAGTCATTGGTTGTAGTGTGCACGTTGCGCTTTTGCACAAAGAGTGAGCTGCTAGTTACTCGAAACTGAGGCGGGATTCGTCCGTGGTTCACTCCGGTAGCGGAATAATTCCAATAGGGCAACGTGAAGTTCGCGTTTCCGCTCACTTTGCGAATAGTGCGTTCGAAGTAATAAACGAACATCCGATGCCAGGGAAGAAACCACGGTTGATTCGCCGAGCTGAAATGGGCCTGACAGGTATTCCACACCGCCTGTGCCTTGGCCTTATTTGGGTTTGCAGTGGGATATATTCTTGCGATTTCACTTGCCTTGCCCGGCGGTGGAACCGCGTGCGTGTACCACTGGAAGACCCAGCTCGCGGGATCTCCTTCAGGAATCTGAGCATGGTCCATCATCTTCGCAACAGCGCTCCTGTAGATGTTTAGCATCGCAATTCCCTGCGTGCTGTAAGCGCTGTACCGGATCTTGACTGTCTGCGCGGCTCCGTATTTTTCAAACCAGACGGTAAACGGAATCGCAGCGGCCGCACCAATAAAAGATCGGCGTGAGATCTTTGACATGGTCTTTATTCTCCTTTGGGTTCGGTTTCGGAAGTAATGGTACTAACCGTTTGCTGTGGTCGCTACAACGCAGGTCACCGCTAGAATACCATCGAACAATACGATGTCAAGGAAAGCAGCATCACATCACGATCTCATGGAATGGCGGCATGAACGTTAAGCGGTATCAAGGCGAAGCCGCATCGCACTCGGAGTTCTATTGATCCGATCGGGGCAGGTTAACTAGTCGTAAGATCTTCGAAGATGAAACCAAACTTTGCGTAGCCGCTATCACTCAGCTATCAAATTTAGCCGCCCGATTCGCGCTTGCGCTCCGTCGACCGGCACACCGCCGGGCTTGAATATCACCGTTGTTTCGCTATTCAAGCGACCCTTGGAGATGAGATTCCGAACTATCCTCGTGATGTCGAAGCTGAATACGCGCTGATCCTTTGAATCCGGATCGGCTCCTTCAAGCCTGACGGCGTTGTAGAAATTCACCGTGCCGACATAGTACGCGTTGTTGAGTTCGGGCTTGACTCCGGCAGGCAAGTCAAGAAAGAGGTGATATGCGACTCCTGGCTGCTGTGCCGCACTGAGGTCACCGACAATCAAATAAAGATTGCGATTCGCGCCGAAACTACTGAGCGCTTGTTTCAGCGATTCTCCGGATCTCGAAGCCTTAAGCGATACCGTCGTCAGTCCAGATTCAAGCGCGATAGGTGCACCCGCGGAGGCGATCGTGACATCTTGCTGTCGGTCAGGAGATACCGTCGTCAATCCAGATTCAAGTGCGACAGGTGTGCCAGCAGAAGCGATCGTGACATCTTGCTGTCGATCCGCGGCGTCGCCCCTTCCCGCACTCACTTCGTGATTAGTCATATTGAGGTGGCCTCGATCGAGATTAAGCATTGTACGCCCGTGAAAAACAATAGCTCCTGATGCCATGCAAAAAATAGCGACTACAAAGACTCCAGCGGCCAGGACCATTCTATACTTGCTTATTGCTTCTCTATACTTGCTCATTGCTTCACCTCGGAATTGCTGTTGATTTTCATGCTAGCGGCTAAGTCTCGATCACGCAACAAAGCTCGACAAAGCCCATTTGAAAAGGGGCTCTGGAATTTGGAGATTGGCCAGCCTGATCGAGAGTTCGTGCTTATGTAGGCCCGAAAGTCGCTGTAATCAGCGCGCCATTCGTACACGAAGTCTATAACCTGATCGAGAGTTTCGTGCTACAAACAGAGTTTCGTGCTTTGTTGGCCTGAAAGGCCGGCTATAAAACAGCAGAGTTGCATCGTTCTCGCGAAATATCTGGATCGTGCCTTATAGTCTAAAAGGCCGGCTATGAAACAGCCAGCCAGGGGTGCGCGACATAAATGTGGGGCTAGCCGGCGCGGCGAGCGTCCCAGTGATCTTCATAGCGATTGTTCAACAAAGAGCATCTTAGGTGAATGATCGCGTTGGCGCCGCGAACTGTCCAC
>Ga0066687_10000009_pt1 | contig 65923 bp, 48 predicted proteins | sample GraSoiAngelo_136_FD_65630 | JGI IMG/M metagenome (GOLD analysis project Ga0066687, IMG submission 65630) | Grasslands soil microbial communities from the Angelo Coastal Reserve, California, USA - 14_0929_09_20cm | ecosystem: Environmental > Terrestrial > Soil > Grasslands | place: USA... | reverse complement strand
TAGAGCAAGGACTGGATGCAGAGCGGTTTATAACCAGTCAGTCGGAAAAGGCGAGAGAATCAAGGCCGCCGGCTCGACCGGCGCGAAAGAGCAAGGAATTAACCGAGCCTGCCTCCAAGAAAAAGAGAACGAGCTAGATCGGCTTCCCAGATTTCGCGCCGGCCTTACCGTGGCATCGTGAGTTCGTGCACAGCTAGTCGTGGTCAAAGCGTGACAGCTTAAACGGACCGGAAACTTATTACCTTACAGCAAAAGTATTAGAGTCAGGTCCATTACTAATATCTGCCATTAAAGGGAATGCACGACTATAATACTCCGCTGAACTGGACAACGGCGCCGAACACGGTTGACATCTCGTGCCAGTCATATAGAATACCGTGCGCCATAGACAAACCTATACTTGGCCGTCACCGACGCAGGCGGCGGCAACAGGTTCCAAGGCAGGGTTGAGGCGCAGACCTACTGGGATTCGACTACTGCAGAATTCCCAGGTTCGAAAGCACAATTGAAAGCAGATCGAAGACGTTCAGGGGGAGCGCCTTCTTCTCTGCTTTCGGAGCATGAATCTTCTTTACCGCCGTTCCGGGGGGCGGAGGTGCTGGCATGGGCACTGTTTCACCAGCGATGACTGAACCGGAAAGCAGGCAGATAGACAAGGTGATCGCGCGTAGCTGTTTGAAATTCATTCTAGTGGTCTCCTTTAGATTGGTTGAAGTGGAAGTTCGGCGCTTGCGCCGAGTATGGCGGCGAGCGCCGCGAATCAGAGAGCCTTGTGATCGCGTTTTCAAGAAACTTATGATCACAGCGAAGAAATCGAACATCCGCATCGGGGGTGATGTTCCACTCGATCTTCTGGCGTACGCAGAATTCATCTTAGTTGATTCTCCTTTTTGGGTTGAATCGCGCCGGCTCCTGACAGGGACTGGCCAGGATTATCCTATGAATCAAGCCTCACTGGAAGAAGCCAACGGACTTTGGCGATTGTATCATCAGTTGATCAAAGAGGGTAAAGTGAATCTTGCCTTGAGGTGTGCGAGGCAAGGCGTTCACATTTGTTGTTACAAACGTGACATCAGGCAAGCAGGCATCTGGCAGCGAATGGTCGCGAACTGCCTTTACCTTCACGGTAAGTATGAACAAGCGCTAGCTGCGGCGCGCAGAGGATGTGAAAAGCAACCAGATGTTTATGAGCGGGCGCTTTCCCACATCCAGGTGGGAAGCTTGTTGGTGTTCAACAGACGATATGAAGAAGCTTTCAGATCTTTCGAGCAAGCAGCCGCGATTGCTGAACAATTTCCTAAAGATGCCTACCTGTGGATGCATTTCTATGGAAACCGGGCAATCGCCCGAAAGCGAAGCGGAGACTTCTGGTGGGCGCTAATTGATTGGGAAGGAGCCGCCGATGTGACTCTTCGCGCCGGAATGATCTGGCGAGCCGCGGGCTATACCAACAACATAGGCGTGTTGTTGGCTCAGATGGGAAAGCTGGAATCATCGGAACGACGCCTTCGGCAAGCGCTCGCGATGCTGGCCGATGATCCACATCCACACACGCATGCCTGTGTAGAAGAGTCTCTGGGTTACCTCTTCCTTCTCAAAGGCGATCATATCAACGCCTTTCGATTGCTCCGAAAAGCGGCGGATGCGTTCACCGAGTTAGGCGATAACGCTCAGCTTGCGCCCACTCTGCTTCACCTCGCCGAATTGCATGAAGAGTTGCGCGGATACTCCCGCGCTAGGGATGAGGCGACCCGAGCGCTCAAGCTCGCGCGCAAAATCAAAAATCGTGAGCTTGCCGCCACGGCGCTTGAGATTCTTGATCGCTTGCCGCGTTTTGCCGAAGAGCCGGAGTTCGTCTACCTGCTCACGGGCACTGGTGACTGAATGCCCGTCTGGTCTGATCTGAATGCCCAGATGATACTATGATACATCCTCGCATTAGGCTGAAAGTGCATGGTGTTTGAAGATCAACTCGGCGCTTTGCTACAGTCAATTGAGGATGGTGTACGACCGCACTTACGAATATCTAAACGAGCGCCTGCAGCCGCATCTGAACTCCCGCGAGATCGCGCGCGTCGACCGCGCGTATGAGTTGGCCAGCCGCGCGCATGCCGGACAGATTCGTGATGAAGGAACCTCTTACATCGTGCATCCGGTGCGCGTGGCAATCTCGCTGGTCGATGAGCTCGATATTCACTCTCCTGAATTGATTTCGTCGGCATTGCTTCACGATGTGATCGAGGATAGCGATACCACGCGGGATCAGGTCGAGACGATGTTCGGAAGCGAAGTCGCCAAAATCGTATGGCTCTTGACCAAGCTCGAGGAAGTAAGCCTTCGCGATTATCTGGCGGCGATCGAGGCCGAGCCCGCCACCGGAGCGCCGATCGTCAAGCTATGCGATCGGCTGGACAATCTCAGATTCCTCGCCCAATCGCCAAAACTCGAAAAGAAACTTCGTTACATTCGCACAACCGAACTCTTCTACCTGCCGATGGCCGAGCGAACCCATCCATATCTTCACAACCAGCTCAGCAGGGCGCTTGAATCCGTAAAATCGCACGTCGCGGAGCTTGTGTAGGAACTCCAAAAATGCTGAGAATTCGGCCATTTAAGGGTGCCTTCCGCTGGCTTCAGGGCCGGTTTATCGTCTATAATTCGACTTATCCTTAGCGAGCGCTAGAACCTTCGTGAATCATCGAACGGTCAACAAATTTCAGACGTATTTGCAGTCTTAAATTCCGCCTCGGACGAGTGTGCGGCGGATTGATGGAGAACAAGAACGCATGGCAGATGCAGCTCAGAGAATACCGGTAGACATAGAAGCGGAAATGAAGCGTAGCTATCTGGACTACGCGATGAGCGTCATAATTGGACGCGCGCTCCCGGACGCGCGCGATGGACTAAAGCCGGTACACAGGCGAATCCTGTTCGCGATGCACGAGCTTGGACTCAACCCGGGAAGGCCATTCAAAAAATCGGCTACGGTCGTCGGAGACGTGCTCGGCAAATATCATCCGCACGGTGACAGCGCCGTTTATGACGCGCTGGTGCGAATGGCGCAGAACTTTTCGATGCGCTATCCGCTGGTGGACGGCCAGGGAAACTTTGGCTCCGTAGACGGAGACGCCCCCGCGGCATACCGGTACACCGAAGCCCGCCTCACGAAGATCGCGACCGAGATGCTCGCCGACATCGATAAGGATACGGTCGACTTCACGCCCAACTACGACGAATCACGCGAAGAGCCGGTCGTACTTCCCACCAGATATCCGAATCTGCTTGTAAACGGCTCGGGTGGAATCGCCGTTGGAATGGCGACCAATATCCCGCCGCACAATCTCAACGAAGTTGTCGAAGCCACTGTGTATCTGATTCAGAACCCCAACGCACGGTTGAAGACCATCATGGGAATGATTCCCGGTCCGGACTTTCCGACCGGCGGTTTCATCTATGGTCGAGAAGGAATTCGACAGGCATATGAAACAGGCCGGGGCTCGGTTGTGATGCGGGCGCGGGTCGCGGTTGACCGCGTTGGAAAGTCCGCAGAGCGAATGGCCATCGTAGTCACCGAGATCCCATACCAGGTCAATAAAGCCAGGCTCCTCGAGCGCATCGCCGAGCTTATCAACGATAAGAAACTCGAAGGCATTTCGGACTTGCGCGATGAATCGGATCGAGAAGGCATGCGGATCGTCTTGGAACTGAAGCGCGATGCCATACCCGACATCGTGCTCAATAATCTCTACAAACTCACGCCGATGCAGCAAAGCTTCGGCGTCATCAATCTCGCGATCATAAACGGCCAGCCGCGAACGTTGAATCTTATCGACACTCTTAATATCTTCATCGAGCATCGGCGGGAGGTCGTGACCAGAAGAACGCGCTTCGAGCTCAGGAAAGCCGAAGCCCGAGCCCATATCCTCGAAGGACTAAAAAAAGCCCTCGACAATCTCGATGCGGTAATCAGTTTGATTCGCAAGTCCAGGGCCGCTCAGGAGGCGCGTGAGGGCTTGATGTCCCGGTTCGCCTTTACCGAGATTCAAGCGAAGGCAATCCTCGAAATGCAGTTGCAGAGGCTGACCGGACTCGAGCGCCAGAAGCTCGAAGACGAATACAGGGAAATCATACAGCGCATAGCCGAGCTGCAGGAAATACTCTCAAACGACTCCGTTCTTCGAAACTTGATCGTCAAGGAATTGCGCGAAGTTCAGAAGGAGTACGATGATGAACGTCGAACCGAGATCATCGAATCCGGCGCCGAGTTGTCCCTCGAAGATCTGATCGCCGATGAAGACGTAGCCATAACGATCACGCACTCCGGTTATATCAAACGGACGCCGGTGTCCGTCTATCGCGCGCAGCGGCGCGGCGGAACTGGACGCAAGGGAGCTTCGCTGAAGACCGAGGACGTAGTCGACTACATATTTGTTGCGTCTACGCACAGCTACGTCATGATCTTCACGGACAAGGGCAAAGTCTACAAATTGAAGGTGCACGAAATTCCCGATGCGCAGGCTGCGGGCCGCGGAAAAGCAATAGTGAACCTTGTCAGTATTCCGAAGGAAGAAAGTTTCGCCGGAATCGTTCCGGTTCGCGAGTTCGAAGAGGGTAAGTATGTCGTCATGGCCACGCGCGGCGGCACGATCAAGAAGACGGAGCTTTCGGAGTTCGCGAATATACGACAGAACGGCATAATGGCGATGGGAATCGACGAGGGCGACAGGCTGCTCGCGGCCGAAATCACCGACGGCAAGATGAAGATATTCCTCGCGACGCACGATGGAATGGCGATCTGCTTTGACGAGTCGGATGTGAGGCCGATGGGCCGGCCGGCGTACGGTGTTCGCGGGATCACGCTCGATGAGGGCGACTATGTCATCAGCGTCGCGGCGGTAACCGATGCCGCCGAGATGTTGTCGGTCTCGGAGCGCGGCTACGGCAAACGCACCAAACTCGAGGAGTATCGCTTCCAATCACGCGGCGGCAAGGGCGTCATCAACATGAAGACCGTCGAAAAGAATGGAAAAGTCGTCGCCGTGCTTCCAGTTGAGCGCGATCAACAGGTTCTGGTAATAACCAATCACGGCAAGCTGATTAGAGTTGAAACTTCGACGATCCGGGAATCGGGGCGGTCGACTCAGGGCGTAAAACTGATCGATACGTCGGACGGCGATCTGGTTTCGGCGGCCTCACTGATTGAGCGGCAACAGGATGCTACTGAAAAGGAATCGCAGCTCTAGGTCGATCCCATACAGATACCGAAGCGCGCGAGGCAGGCGCAAACGCAGAGTCATAGCGGCTTCGACCGGAGCCGCCGCCCTGCTCCTAATCGCACTCGCCCTGTTTTTAGTGCTGCGCTCGTCAAAGCGAGACGTCGAGGGAATCTTAAATCAGGCGCTGAGCGATTGGGACTCGGGTGATTACGAAGCCGCGGCGGACCAGTACGAAAAGCTATTGCGACAGGCCCCCGCAAGCACGGCTTCCACGGAAGCCCGCCTCCAACTCGCGAACATCTATTACCTCAAGCTTCACCGCAATGAACGCGCGGCATTACTGTATCAACAGTTCCTTGCGCAATCCCCCTCTCACCCAAATGCGGCCGTCGCGCGCGAGAGGCTGGCGGAGGTGCTTGCCGATCTCGGCCGATCTTATGAGTCGATCGCCGAATATGAAGGGCTGAGTCCGCAGGACCAGGCCGAACGAAGACGCATTCGCCTTCGAATAGCCGATCTCTACTACAATCAGAATAATCTGAGCCAGGCCTTGACCGAGTATGCCAAGGTGAGCAGCTCCGACGAATTCGATGAGTACAGCGAGCAGGCATGCACACGTGAGGCTTCGATCTATCACCTGGCGCGAGCACAGTACGCCGCGGCGGTTCCGTTCTACCAAAAACTCGCATCATCGAGCAGTGATCCGAAGGCCCGGCGCAGGGCTTTATACGGTCTCGCGGACTGCTATACGGCGCTGTACAAATTTGATGAAGCGCTGCGCGTGCTGCAGGAAATCAGAGATCCTGATCAACAGAGTTATCTGCAAAAGAAGGCGGGCGAAGTCGAACAACGGCGTCGAGAGAGCGTACACGTTCCGGCGATCCGGAAGAAGGGATAAAGACCGGCCATCACGAGATCAACTCTCACGCCTGCTGCACGTCTTAAAGAAATATCAGATCGAAATTGACCCTTTGTTGCTACCGCTCATTTACTGGCTGTCGGATCACCTTCAACCCAGATCTCGCCGTCTTCAAAGAATTCTTTTTTCCAAATAGGAACTATTTTCTTCAGGCGATTGATAGCATATTCACATGCTTCGAAAGCTATCTTACGGTGGGCCGATGTTACAACAATGACTACCGATGACTCCGTTATGTCTACGCGCCCGAGGCGGTGAATCATACCAATCCGATTAATCCGCCACTTGTCGTGAATTTCGCCGCAGATCTGCTGCATCGTCCGCAGCGCCATTTCCGTATAGCCTTCGTATTCCAGATGCAAAGTCCGCCGCCCTTTTGTGTTGTTGCGTGCTACTCCGTCGAAGATAACGACGGCGCCTGAGTCGCCTTCGAGCAAACGCCGCCGGAGACCTGATATATCGATAGGTTCTCTCGTAATCTCGAAAATGTCCCGCGATATCTCTTCGCCGCCGCTGACAGGAGGGAGGACTGCAAGGAGGTCGCCTTCATTCAGGCGCTGGTTTCTTGACGCGTATTCTTCGTTGACCGCGAAAAGAAGGCTCGGTGCGATGGCATCGAGCTTGGATTCGCGGGCAGCGACTTGCGCGAATGCCTCTGCGACGGTGGCGCCCTCGGCAAGCTCGAGATCGAGGCTTTGAGTTCCCGCGAACTCGCGGGCTTGACCGAACAACAAGACGCTGATCTTCATGATTCAACTCGCGAACTCGGCAAGTATAAACAATTCCTATTGAGCCGCATCGATCAAGTTAATTGTCACGGCCTCGATCCTGGCATCCTCTATTCGAAAAGCTCGCAGATCGGCAGCAGGCTCAAGCGAAATGATAAAGTAGTAGGCATCGGGATAGAAGGCCATCGCCACATCCTTTGACGATGGATAAGCCATGGTTTTGGGGTGCGAATGATATATTCCGATCAGCTTGTGCCCGGACTCCCGAATCCTCACCATTGCCTGGAATAGATCTTCGGGCGCTGCAAAATAACCGATTTCCGGTTGTTCGGCGAGATTGCGCAACGGATGCAAGTCCGTAATTATCCCGTTGCTTCCGCTTAGCAGTCCGCAACATTCCGAAGGACGCGCGGCCTCCGCGAACGTCTGAATTGCGTCAACCACCGCACGCGAAATGGATGCCTCATACTGATTCATTACAATGGACGGCAAGCTCACCGCTGCCGAACGGCAACATTCTAGCATATGCACAGACACGGTTCGGCGGATATCCATCATGGCTCCTGATGATCTGCGCGAAGAGTGCTTGGTAAACGACCAATGGGCTTCATCGCCGCCTGATTGCGGCTATGTTAGAGTATGGTTCGATGGCGCCCGATCAGTTAAGCGAGACGGATTCGTTCCTGAGCACGCTGGCTGACCCCGCCGCCTCGGTTCTTTTTAGGCGAAAGCTCTTCGAGCTTGGCGGTGAAACGCGCTCACGTCTAATTAGAGATCCCGTTTTACTCAGCCGGAGTCTTCTCATTCAATCCTACAGCCCTTTCCTGGGCGATGCCCTGTTGCGCAATCCCGAATGCATAGCATGGCTCGGAGAACAATCTAGCAAGCTCGATCGCTTGAAGACCTCCGAAGAGATGGCTGAAGACCTCGCGCGATTGTCTCTTCAAACCGGCGCCGCGGGCGAAGGATCGGCGGCCGCCTTCAAGATGCGTGAGATGATGAGGATATACTTGCGCGACTGCTCGGGTGTGGCGACGCTGTCGGAAATCACGGAAGAGCTTTCAAGTCTCGCGGACGTGATTCTTCAGCATCTCTTGAATCTGGCGCTCGCGGAAGAGACGAAACTGCAAGGATCGCCGTTCGCTCGGGATGAACGCGGTCGTTCGGTAAAAGCCGAGATGGCCATAGTAGCGCTGGGCAAGTTGGGGTGCCGGGAGCTCAACTACGCATCCGATATCGATTTGCTGTTTCTTTATATCGGGGATGGAGAGACCAGCGGATCGAACGACCCTATAAGGAATCATGATTTCTTCGGCAAGGTTGCTCAACGAATCGTAAGGATGGCCGGAGCCAGACACGACTGCTCCGGCGGCATGCCGATTTATCGGACTGACCTTCGGCTCAGGCCATATGGTAGGGACGGGGATCTGGTCTGGGAGGCACGGCGCGCCGCCGACTATTATCGAGATCACGCGCAGAACTGGGAACGCCAGGCGTTGATTCGAGCCCGTCTGACTGCTGGAAGCCCACAGGCCTTTGACGCATTTTGGGAGCGAGTTCACGGCGTGATCTTTCGGGACGATGTATTGCCCGGTTCTCTGGCCGAGGTGAGGCGAGCGAAGGAGAAAATAGACCGCCGCGAGTCGGGTCGGCCCGGCGGGTTTAATGTGAAGCTGGGAGTCGGAGGTATTCGCGAGATCGAATTCATTGCCCAGGCGCTTCAACTCGAATTCGGGGGCCGCGAGCCGTGGGTGCGATCCGTCCAGACCTTGATTTTGCTTGCGAGACTGGCCGAGAAGGGCTTGCTCTCTGAAACCGAGCGAACGCGGCTTTCGGCCGCATACGTTTTCCTCCGTACCGTCGAGCACCGCTTGCAGATGGAACATGGCGCTCAGACCCATTCTCTGCCAACCACACTCGATCGACTCTCTCTGCTTGCGCGGCGCTGCGACTACAAGTCAGACGATCCGGCCGCTGAACTTGAAAGCGATCTTCAGAAGCACACATCGGCGGTTCGGGCCATCTTCAACAGCGTGCTCGGAGAAGATGGCGGCCCGCGCACTCTGCGGAGCCAATCTTATTCAATGACAGAGCCCGACCGTGAACTGATGGTCAGTATCAAAAGCGCCGCGCTTTCCATCGAAAATTTTGTATCAAGTGTAAAGGATCAGCGCGCCGAGCTGCATCAAGCACCGGACTTGGATCAGATCACCGGAATTGTAACCGAAGCCGTTTATAAAGCGGTCAATCCGCTCCGGTCGGCGCGCGCGTTGGCGGCGTGGGCCGCCGCTATGGATTCGGCCGCGGATTCGCGGAGCTCCCCTGAAACAAGCGCCCTGAATCTTGGCGCTGACCTTTCCACATGTATTCGCAAGTTGGCTGCTATTCTGAGCAGTCAATATTTAACACGCATCGTGATGACGCCCGTCGCTCTGGCTGACATCGTAAGAAGGCCCGAAGCCATCATCACGAGCGACGTAGAATCGATCGCCCGCGAGCTACGCGCTTATCTTGGTCCGAAGGATGCTCCGGCCGCGAACGCCGATGCATTACGTCGAGCCCACCACCAGATGGCGGCAGCAATTGTTCTCCACGATATGCAGCAGGCCGGCCTGCCGCTTGAGAATGCATCGGCGGCGCTACGATCGAGCAATCTGGCTCAGACCGCTCAGGCCGAAGCGGTGCTCGATGTTGCTTCAACCATAGCGCTGACCGCCATTCCCGATCGCTTCAAAGATGTGGAACCTACATTCGCAATCCTGGGAATGGGCAGACTTGGGCATTCGGGAATGGATCACGGCTCGGATCTCGATCTAATAATCGTCTACGACGAAGCACAAGAGGGCAGCCGCGAGTCCGTGCTCGATGAATTCTATACAAGCTTTGCTTCGAACCTGATACGTGTTCTTTCGGCTGTAACCCGCGAGGGCTTTTTGTACAGCGTCGATATGAGGCTCAGGCCGGAGGGAAAGCACGGATCGGCCGCCCAGAGTCTGAGCGGCTTGCTTGCATACGTAAACTCCCGAGCTTCGGCATGGGAGCACTCCGCTTATTTGAAGGCTCGCGAGGTGGCGGGCGATCCGAGCTTCGGCGCACACGCCAAAACCGCCCTGGTCGAAGCCGTATTTGAAGCCGCTTCGCGGAATCCTTCGCTCAAGGAAGATCTCTATTCGATGAGGAACAGACTGGTCAGCGAAAAAGCGCGCGGCCGAAGGCAAAATATGAAGTGGGGTGCGGGCGGGATGACGGACGTTTACTTCGTTACGAGGTACTTGCAATTGAGGGATCGGATCTATCTCGCTCCGGAAATGGGAACGACACGTCTGATCGAGTATCTACGCGATTGCTGTTCCCTTACTTCGAGTCAAAGCCAAAACCTCTTCGAAGGATACCGTTTCCTCAGAATGTTCGATCATTGGACGCGACTGTTGATGGATCAGCCTCGGCCGGAGGCGCCTTCGTCTAGCACGGCCCTGTTGGACATTAGCCGCGCGATGGGAGTGGACTCGATTGATCGTCTGACCGAAGAGCTTCGAAAGCGCATGGAATTGATCGAAAATGTATTCGCTCAGATCTTCACGCAATAATCATTGCGATCCGATACCTCTTACCCAAAGTCGGCGATCAACCCGGTGCTGGCCCAGATAATCACGCTAAGAGATAATCAAGCACGCGATTAACGCACTCTTCGTATGCTGTTAGCGAAGTCATCGCGCGTCTTGACCGGATGTAAGGATTGCCAGGAAAAATAAATCGGGCCGAATATTTCGCTTCGACCCGATTTTCCTTGCTATTTAGGATATGACTATTAGAACTGGTACCGCTAACGGGACTCGAACCCGTAGTCTCCGCCTTGAGAGGGCGGCGTGTTAACCACTTACACTATAGCGGCAAGGCACCCGATAACATTTGGGGCGTTAGTATACCTCCCGCTCATCCGGATGGCAACGGGCGGGTGGGCTCGGGTGGGCGATTCAAACACGGGTGGGCGATTCAAACATGGGTGGGCGATTCAAACATGGGTGGGCGATTCAAACATGGGTGGGCGATTCGATTCGATTCCGAACTGATTCCGAATTGGTCCGTATCAGGGGATACGATGAGAATGGTCAGAGTCACGTTGTTGAGCAGTGAATCTCTCGCAGAGAAATCAGGCGGCGAGGTTAGCCCACACGGGACTGCGGGTATGGGCGAGCAAAAGAGGAGACATGCTGTGGCAAGTACACCGACATTTGGTATGCTCGATTTGCTAACGATCTGGTGATCTTTGATTGGCGTCGGAATAAGAAGTTCAAAGACCGCTATCAACTCATTGGGAGAACGCTTGGCGGGCGTGAACTCAAAATCATCTTTCAACTCAAACCCGGTAATATTGTCCGAATCATCACAGGATGGGCCTTATGAAATCAAAACCGAAGCATATCAAGAAGCAACTGTCTGAAACTGAGATTGACAATCTTGTGGAGTCGCAGGTCGATGATGATTCAGCTTGGGACAAGACAATTCGCGTTCGCCGAGCGACGCCGGCATCATTGTCAATACCAGCCGAGCTCTCTGCGCGAGCGGCGTTTTTGGCAAAGCTGCATAGAGAGAGAAATGTTGAGGATTGGATTACGAAAGTCATCAAAGAGCGAGTCGAATTAGAGGAAGTTGCATTCAGCGAGGCGAAACGAGAGATAGGGCTAAGAAACGGCATCTAACGATTAAAAATCAGGAGATCGTTATCATTAATCACCGCGGCTCCCGTGATGTGGCGTTAGTTTCCGCCGAAGAGTTGTCGGGGCTAATGGAAACCGCACCTCCTCAGTTCTCCTAAGAAATGCGGAGCGGTTATTAACTGCTCTGAAGCGAGCTAAGGCTGAAATGGTTGTTCAAGCGATTGAAGTTCTGTATCTCAATTTAGCTACTGAACTCAATCATCCAGCAGAGCTGGTCTGCACTTATAAAACGCCAAAACCAACAGCGGTGGAAGGAACACGAGTGATCCGAGCCAGAGCGGGATTCCTGGAAACTCCAGGGGCTTATACCATGTCAGGTACAGCAATACCGAGGCGCCGCTCATATAAAGCCATGCCGTTCTTGGAACGAAGCACAGCCACGGCAGGAGCCACGCATAGTACCACGGATATCGAGGCGTCACGATCAACAAGTAGAGACCTATCAATGCGGCGCAGCCTGCTGCCACATCCGCCGGCCCCCGTTTCTCCCGCATCAGCCACGTGAAAGCCAGCCACAAGAGCGCAAGCGCGGAAATCAGAAGAAACAATAATGTGGGAATTGGTACGGCGCGTCGGACCAGGTCGAGGATAAAATAACGGCTTCCGGTTCCGGTGAAGCCCTCCTCGGCAAATTCGTTGGGCAGATTTCCAAGCACTTGAGTCCCAACGCTGAGGTAAGGCAAGTAGACGAGGATGATCGTCACTATGAACGCCGCGATCAAGATCAGGTTCCGTCGGGTCATTAATGATCGGACTGCGCGAGTGACTTTATTTGCAAACCCCTGTCCCGCTTCAGCTATCGATTCTGTATCCCAAAAAAGAAACGCGGGCAGCAACAGGGCAGGATAGAATTTCACTGCGGTGGCAAGCCCGAGCATTACTCCGGTCAACACGATCTTTTTGTGGGTCCGAGCGAGAAGCGCTAGCGCCAGAAATGCGATGAAGATCGATTCGATGTGGCCGCTGTGCGCGCCTTCGAAGATAAGCAGCGGATTCCAGGCGAAGAGAATGACTCTAGCCGGGTGGAGATTCGCGCGCGCGAGTACGAAGGCGAGGCCGAGCATCGTTATGAGATCGAAGAGCGACATCGCTATCTTGAATGCCGTTACGCTCGAGGGTTTCACCAGGTAAACACCCAGGAACACCGCCTGGGCCGCCGGCGGATAAGGCGTGAGCGCATAGTCGCCTCGATTTATGTTCGGAAAGATCTGATTGTCTCGCAGCGAGGCCAACTCCTTCGCATCGGGTACGTAGCGATAAGGATTGACTCCAGCGGCTTGCACTCGGCCGTCCCAGACATAACGGTACACGTCGGTAGATAGAAAGGGCCTCCTCGCAATCAGTTCCGCGCGAAAGAACATTGCGAACAGGATTATTAAGGCGGTGGAGGTCAGCGTGAGCGCGCGTGAGCCGCGCGCCGCCATTCTCCATACTACATTGCTCGAGATAAAACAGAGCCCGAGCAGCGCCACGTACAGCCAGAGATACGCGCCTATCCACTGCGTGAACCGGTGCAGATCTCCCGCCCAATAGTAAAGCCAGCCGCTGATCAGACCCGCCGCGACAATCGCGCCGGAGGCAGCCATAGAATACAACCGCGCTTCGCCGGCGATTCGATCGGCGTCTGTTTTTGCGGCAACCGCGGCCGATCTCACAAAAGGTGGAAGCGAAGCATCTTTGGTGGGGCCGAAAGCGGATAGCATTTTTGATTAACTTGTCAGGCCCCGGATCAATGAACGTGATTGTGGGTGATCGAGTGTTCGTCGTGTGCAGCCGACGTGTTCTCGTGTGCGGACTCTTGCTGAACTTCACTCCGGCGGTGGATCTGGTAAAGCCTCCGGTTCTCTTCGGCGTCGGTCTCGACAGCTTCAAGCTGCAGGGTGACGTGCGAAATGCCGAACTTCGAGCGAAGTTGTTGCTGTAAGTTTTGCAGCATCTCCCGATGCGGTGATTCGCGGGTTATGTTAACGTGTGCCGAAAGCGCATCCATGCCCGACTTAATTGTCCAAACGTGCAGGTCATGTACGTCCTCGACGCCTTTTATTTCATGCATTGCATCGATAACCGCCCTGACATTTATGTGAGACGGCGTTCCTTCGAGCAGCACATTCACGGAATCATGGATGAGCCGCCACGAGCCGTAGACAATCAACAGAGCCATCGCGATGCTGATGATTGGATCGGCGGCCGTCCATCCCCACTTCAAAATAAAAAAGCCCGCAACTATCGCGCCTACCGAACCGAGAGCATCGCTAATCACATGAAGAAAAGCGCCGCGCATGTTCAAGTTGTCTTCAGCGGCTGAATGTAGAATCATCGCGCTGACGACATTCACAATCAGGCCGCCTATCGCGATCAACATCATCTCAAACCCTCGTACGGGCTCCGGGTGTTTAATTCGACTGATCGCTTCGTAAAAGATCGCTATAGAAATAAGAATCAGCGCCACGCCGTTGGCAAGCGCGGCGAGTATCTCCATGCGATAGTAGCCGTAGGTTTTTTCCAGCGTCACCGGCCGGGACGAGAACCATAATGCGAGGAGCGCGAGGATAAGCGCGGCAACGTCCGTGAGCATGTGGCCGGCGTCGGAGAGCAGGGCGAGGGAGTTTGTCAGGAACCCGCCGACTGCCTCCGCGAGCATATACACGGCGGTGAGGACCAGGACAAATCGGAGACGGCTCCGGTTGCTGACAGTTCCGTGATGATGACGATGTTCGTGTCCGTCGTCCATGCGTGCTTCACCGGCTTGTTACTTGATGCCGAGTAACTCCACTTCGAATACCAAGGTTGCGTTCGGGGGGATAACGCCGCCCGCGCCTCTCGCTCCGTAGCCGAGATCCGGCGGAATTATGAGTTTTCGCTTGCCGCCGATCTTCATCGTCATAACACCCTGGTCCCAGCCCTTGATCACCTGGCCGACGCCGATCTTGAAGGTGAAGGGCTGGCGTCGATCGATCGAGCTGTCGAATTTCGTTCCATCTATCAGCGTGCCGGTGTAGTGCACCATAACGGACTCACCCGGCTTTGGACTCTCGCCCGTTCCGATTTCGCGATCCACGTACTTCAATCCGGAAGGCGTTGTGACTTCGTTTTCCATTGATTGCTTGCTCCTTCTATCGGTGATCGGCGTTAACTGAGATGCGGCCACTTGCCAACGGCCGTTGCGTCTCAGGTAGACGTCGGTGTAGCGATACTGCTCGACGGACTCCCGGCCTTTCATTGGGCCGCTTTCGTATTTGCCCTTTGAGATAAACAGGCCAGTCAGCACGGCTGCGGCGCCGTAGACGCGAACCTTTACATCTTCGGTTGAGAACGATTGTGAAGCGCCGCCCGCGGGAGAGTTCTTCATTAAGGCTATCTCCTGCGCCTTTGTCACCATATTGCCATCCCCGTATGTAATCGAGAAGTCGTCGGCTTCGATTCGGTTGATTGCTGCTGCATCGCGGTTCGTATAAGCGTCCAGCCATTCGCGCTCGAGTTTCTTGAGGGTCTCTTCGACCCGTGGGCGCTGTTTACCGCGCTTGCTTCGTCGCGACTGTGCATAAGAAATGTCGGCAATAGTGAAGATCAATGCCAAGCCTAGTATGGGCCACAGCACGGGCCACAGCACGAATGTTTTCTTCAGGATCGAAGTCTTGTCGGCATTCAGCAAAGAACGATTTAGTAGCGAGGGTCCGATCATTCGCACAGTGTATATGTGCGTCAGAGCCCCGGCAAGCACACGGGTGCTTAACTGAATTTGGGACAGATTATTGCCGGCGCAGTTTGAATATGAGTGAGGTGCTTAGAGATCTGGATGTAAAACAATCCATTGTTAGGTCAATAAAGTTGCGGTTCAATCCGGCCATTCGCAGTCCAGGAAGCGCAGACACAATCGCTCGACGCTGTCAGTTCCTATGTATCTGTTTCTGATGACGGCGAGGCTCTCGAATTTGTATTCGCCGCTGGTAACCCTGACTCGCTCGATCTCCTGAGGCGCTGATTTCACGAGTATCCTCGCGCCTCGACTGCTCAAGTTTTCGGTTCGCGCAGTTTCCTTTCTGATGACCTCCTGTGAATTGTCGAGATAATGGAGCACAACGGTTTCGGTGCGCGGCTCTCGTTCGCCCCGGCGTCTTTCGCTGCCCGTCCATTGTCGCGTTCGGAATACGGCCCAGGGCTTTTCGAGATACCCCGCGGGCGGATGCTCGCCCAGGAACTCCAGCCCCACTATTCTGGTGCCATCATCCTGAGGCTCAACGCGCCGCACAAGCGCAAAGACGCTGTAACCCGGATCCGAGTAGCCGTGTGTCCGCAGCTTGAGCGGCATAGGAACCATCAGATGGACGATGGTGCCGAATCGAATGTTTCTACGGATTCGCACTCCAAGACCCAATCTGGCTACGTCGACTGTTTCGGCGACCTCCGTCCATTTCGCTCCTCCAGGATCATACGAAGTGATCCGAGCGGGAATCCTCAGCCTGAATCGCTCGCATCTGCGGCGTTCGTCCTTACCCATTTCTGAGATGCCGTAGGCCCGCATGACCTCTTCGCGTTCGAGAACGGTCTTGCCTCCGGGCCGGTCATTCGCGGCCGGCTCTACTACGCTGCTCTTCGCGGCGTTATTCGCGCGGCTCTTTGGAAATTCGGGTATTTGAATTGGAAGAGGCAGCGGCTTGTTAATCTTTCGACTCAGCGAGTTGTCATAGTCGACTCTCTTGCCGAAATTCGAAAGGACCGTAAGCGCCTGCGTGATTCGATCCAGCGCCTTTGTTATTCGCTGTTGAGTGGGCCCGGGAATCCCCGTCGAAACCCAACTTGCCGGGGGAGTCAGCTCCCCGACAACAGCCCTGTATGCGCTCTTAATCTCGTCTCCCGCGGCGGTGCGCGAAAGTCCCAGCACTTCATAGTGAGTGTTGGACCGTTCGATTCGGGCCAGAAGCGTTTCAAGGCCTAAATAGTATGCGCTTAGCTCCTGCGATGAGGAGCGGCCGTGTTCCAGGGAACCCGATGTTCTTGGCGTGTCACCCACACGACTACCTCCGGTTGCAAAGTCATTTGGGGCCTGAACAAAGGGTACCGTTAAAAAGTAGCCCCATTATCTTCGTCTTTTGTCGTTTGTCAACAGTGTTTATCTTTCGGCCGGCAGGACGCGAGGCGGGCCTTATGGTAGACTCACCGCTGCGTCTGAGCCCGATCCCAGAATCGAGATGAACTCCGATAAGAGAATAACTGAGTCGGTCTACAAGCTCCGGCCCTGGCTGAAGCATTACGACTTCTGGGCGCCTGCTACCGCTACTTATCCAAGACAACCGGTTTATCGCGCGCTTGAAATAGGCGCGAGTAATCACCCTGATCGCGCCGCTACTATCTTTTTTGGTGAAGAGGTTAGCTTCCGGCAGCTCAAGGATCGTGCATGGCGGCTCGCGACGGCGCTTGCGGATTTCGGCGTGGACAAGGGCGACCGCGTCGGAATCATGCTGCCGAACTGTCCACAGTTTCCCATATCCTTCTTTGGTATAGTCAGAACCGGCGCTACGGCGGTCTGCATCAATCCGTCCTACACAGCGCGCGAGTTCCTCCGTCTCGCGGCGGACTCAGGCATTCGCGCTCTCATCGTGCTGGATCAGTGCGCGCCTGCCGTGATGAGCGTCATACAAGAAACGTCAATTCAACATATAATAGTGACCGGCGTTCAGGACTACATGCCTGCTCCGCTGGCTCGTCGCTACATCGATGAACGAGGGTCGGCGATACCGGAAATAGCTCAGATAGCATCCTCCGCACCCGGCGTCACGGTTCGTAAGCTTTCCGAAATAATCGATGAGACGGAGCCGCGCTACATCAGAGTCAGCATCGATGCGGAAAGAGATATAGCAGCGCTCCAGTATACCGGTGGAACCACCGGCGCTCCGAAGGGCGCCATGCTGACTCACTTCAACCTGTTCGCGAATACGATTCAAAGCACGCTCTGGAGAAGTCATTTCAGCCCGCCTGAAGGCGAGCGGCTTTTGCTCGTCATTCCAATGTTTCACGTGTATGGCCTATCGGTCGGTATGCTGGTCAGCGCGTTGCAGGGCGGCACGTTGATCTTGATTCCAAGATTCGACGTAGAGCTGATGATAGAAGCCATCGAGCGCTACCGTCCGACATTTTTTCCCGCCGTTCCGACGCTATACGTGAGCTTGCTGAATCATCCGCGCGCAAAGGAAATAGATTTCTCTTCGATTAAATACTTCAACAGTGGATCAGCCCCGCTGCCGCTGGATGTGACGGAACGATTTGAGGCATTGACCGGCGGCATGCTTCGCCAGGGCTACGGATTGAGCGAGACTTCGCCGACCACGCACTCTTCGACCCAACTCGGGTTGCGAAAACCAGAAAGCTGCGGAATTCCATTCCCCGACACCGAGTGCAAGATTGTTGATATTGAAACCGGCGAAACCGAAATTCCGGTAGGCGAAGCAGGTGAGTTGTGCATTCGCGGACCTCAGGTGATGAAAGGATATTGGAACCAGCCTGAAGAAACCGCGCTGGCTCTCCGAGAAGATCGCGACGGCGGCAGCCCCTGGTTTTATACCGGCGACATAGCCCGAATGGATGAGGACGGCTTCTTCTACATTGTGCAGCGCAAGAAAGATATGGTCATCGTAAAGGGCTTCAACGTGTATCCGAGCGAGGTCGAAGAGGTCCTCTACTCGCACCCGGCCGTTATGGAGGCCGGCGTTATCGGAGTCAGCGACGACTATAAAGGCGAGCGAGTCAAAGCATTCGTTTCACTAAAGCCCGGTCTCCACGCCACGGAAGAAGAGCTGCTCGAGCATTGTCGTGCGGGGCTCGCAAGATACAAAGTTCCAAGCGAAATCCAGTTCCTGTCGTCTCTGCCGAAGACGGCCGTCGGTAAAATTCTACATCGATCGCTTCGTGAGATCGTCGAGGCAAGCAACGACCATTGAATAAGCGGCAAGCCGGCCGCACAGACCTAACGCTGAGTCGCCGGAAATCAACAGCGCAGGCAGTGAAGGAGAGAACCCAAATGAAGAGGAGTCTTTTCAGCATAGCGATACTCTTATCTTGTTGCGCCGCAATAAGCGCGCAGCAAAGCGGACCAATAATTCTTAAAGCAACGCCCAAGACCGTGGCCTGGGGCTACTACGACGCCAGCACGCCGCCCGTACTTCGGATCAAATCCGGAGACACTGTGGAAGTACAAACGCTGATCACATCGAGCCCATCGCGGCTCGAAGGAGCGGGACTCCCGGCCGATCAGGTGGAGCAGTCTCTGCGCGACATAACCAGAGAGGTCACCAACAAGGGCCCGGGCGGTCACATCCTGACCGGACCTATCTTCGTCGAAACCGCGGAGCCGGGCGACGTGCTCGAGATCAGAATAAAGGCGATCAAACTTGCAGTACCCTACGCCTACAATGCGTTCGGGCCGGGCCGCGGGTTCCTGCCTGAAGACTTCCCTTATGCACGGATGAAGATAATCCCGCTCGACGAAAAGAAGATGGTTGCGCGCTTCGCCGAAGGCATCGAGATTCCTCTGCATCCGTTTTTCGGAAGCATGGGCGTGGCCCCGCCCGAGGTCTCGGGCCGCATAAACAGCGGTCCCCCCTGGATGCATGCAGGCAACCTCGATAATAAAGAGCTGGTTGCCGGGACGACTCTTTACATCCCGGTTCATGCCAGAGGCGCCCTCTTTGAAGTAGGCGACGGCCACGCCGGACAGGGCAACGGCGAAGTCGATATAACCGCGCTGGAAACTTCGCTCGTCGGCACGTTTCAGCTCGTGGTGCGCAAGGACATGCATCTCAAATGGCCTCGTGCTGAAACACCCACGCACTTCATCACGATGGGATTATCGGAAGATCTGAACGAAGCAACAAAGATGGCCGTCCGCGAGATGATCGATTATCTGGTGAACGAGAGAAAGATGACTAAGGACAACGCCTACATGCTGACCAGCGTGGCTGCCGACGTAAACATAACCCAGCTTGTAGACGGCACTAAGGGGGTACACGCGATGATTCCAAAGTCGATCTTTACGAATGCAAAAAAATGATCTTCCCGCGCAACGGATGGTTTATGAGCGGCGCAGCAGGCTGTTCCGGAGAGTGTCAGACTGATGGCTTCGCTCAATTAGTCTCGGTGAGCAGCAGGTTGAGAAGAAGCTTTTGCTTCCGGCTATTCAGGAGGGCTATTAGGAATGATGAGCCAATTGCTCGAAGGAAAAGTCGCGATAATCACAGGCTCGGGCCGCGGGATAGGCCGCGCCGCGGCCGAGTTGTTCGCCAGGCATGGAGCACGCGTGGTGGTGAGCGATATCGATCCATCTCCAGCCGAAGAGACGGTTGCTTCGATCCTTGGCGGCGACGGTGAAGCCATCAGTGTTCCGGGAGACGTGACGGATGCCGCGTTTCCGGATACGCTGGTTAATGCAGCGATTCAGCAGTTTGGAGGCCTGGACATCATCGTCAATAACGCGGGTTATACCTGGGACGCCGTTATTCACAAGATGACCGACCAGCAGTGGGAGGCCATACTCGCGGTGCATCTTACCGCCCCGTTTCGGATCATTCGCGCTGCTTCCACCTATCTGCGCAGCACCGCCAAAATAGAGAAAGAAACCATTGGCCGGGCGCGAGCTCGCAAGATCGTAAACGTCAGCTCGACCTCCGGCACGCGGGGCAATGCAGGCCAGGCGAATTACGCCTCGGCAAAGGCGGGCGTCGTAGGAATGGCGAAAACGCTTGCGAAAGAGTGGGGGCAGTTCAACATTCAAGTCAACGCGGTTGCTTTCGGCCGGATCGACACCCGTCTCACACAGGCAAAAGAAAAGGGTGAGACGATCAATCGAGAAGACGCGGAGATTGCGATCGGAATCCCAGAGGAGCGGCTTCAGCGCACGACCCCCATGATCCCGATGGGACGGCCTGGAACTCCTGAAGAAGCCGCGGGCGCGATTTTTTTCTTTGCCTCGCCGTTTTCGGATTATGTCTCCGGACAGGTCATTGAGGTCGCGGGTGGATTGTGACGCGGATCGCAAGAAGAAGCGCGGGGCATTGGAATCAGGAGAGCAGGGAAGCAGCGAGTAGTATCAAGCAATGAGTCTGGAAGCATATTTCAGGATAGCTTCGTACGGATTAGCGGCGACGGCATTTGCATCTCTGGCGATGACCGGCGAGGTCGATCCGCTGTCAATCGTCCTGTATGCGCTTGCGTTGATCATTTGCTTCACGGCGGATGCCCGCGGAGTAAAAAGGCTTCGCTTGCGGGAGTGGATGTGGCGGGTGCTGGCCATCGCGTATATCCCATTCGTGTTTATCGATGGGGCGATGATCAGCTCTCGGGTAATGGCACTCGTGCATATGACGATGTTCGCCTCCGCGGCGAAATTGTTTCAAGACAAGCGCGACCGCGACTGGGTGTTCCTTTATCTAATAGCTCTTTTCCAGATGCTCCTTTCGGCGGGGCTTACATTCAATGCTACGTTTGTGGGAGCGCTGACCTTATTTGTGTTCTTCCTGATCTCTACGCTGGCGGCATTCGAGATCAGGAGAACCGGCCGCGAGATACCATCTTCCGAAGACGAGATAGTTCTTCCATTGAAAAAGCCGCTGCGCTTCAAGGACGCAGGCAGTGAAAATAGCGCCGCGCGACGCCTGGGTCTCAAGCGCATAGGCCATCTCGTCAGCGCTTCGCTGCTCCATTTGGCGGCCGTTGCGGTGCTGACGCTTCCATTCTTCTTTTTGATCCCGAGGGTCGGCGCGCGATCGATTGGAGGCTCGCTCGGCGAGATGACCTCTATTACCGGTTTCTCCGACCGGGTCGAGCTTGGGCAGGTCGCTTCGATAAAGGAAAGCTCCAAGATCGTGATGAGAATCAAGCTGGATCGACCGGCGCCGCGATGGCTCAGGTGGCGCGGCGTGGCCCTTGATTCCTATGGTCGGGGAATCTGGCGATGCACGGTGACTCCGCTCTCGCAGGATAACGTTGTAAGAGTGGCAGGGGATGCCTGGAAACAGGAAAACATCGCTTCGTTTTTCGATCTCAGACAGAAGATATTTCCGATCGAGCACCCGTTGGTTGGACCTCGAATCGACGAGTACGCCTCGTTGCAAGCGGCCGGCGCCCCGGCGCGAGTGCATCTAAGGCAGAACGTGGTTTTGGAGCCGTTGAATGTCGGCGCTCTATTTGGCGCGGGCAAGCTGATGCAGCTCTGGGCGCCAATTACGAAGCTGCAGGTCTTCCGTGAAGCAGGAACCATTCAGTCTACCGGATTGAGCGGCAGGACTCAGTATGCGGTGGTTTCGGATGTTCACGTGCCGTCGGAGGAACAACTCCGTGAAGACACCTCACAGATCTACCCGCCCGAAGTTGTACCGCGATATCTGCAACTCCCAGGCGAACAGACTGAAGGAGGGCGGCTCGATGGTCGAATCGCCTCACTTGCGCACGAAATCGCTCGCGGCCAGCCCACCGTCTACGACAAAGTACGCGCAATCGAAACCTACTTGAAGACCAACTATGGTTACACGCTTGATTTGAAACCCGCGCGCGGCGAGCCGCTGTCCGAGTTTCTCTTCAAATCGCGAGAAGGCCACTGCGAGTACTTCGCCACGGCGATGGCAATAATGGTCCGAATGCTTGGAGTCCCATCGCGAATCGTGAACGGATTTCAGATGGGTGAGTACAACGAAGTGAGCGGGCTTTATACCGTGCGAGAGCGCGACGCTCACTCCTGGGTGGAGGTTTATTTCCCTGGGAACGCGGCGTGGGTTGAATTCGACCCGACCCCTTCGGCCGGAATCAACGACTACTCGCGAGGAGGGTTGTTTGCGAGCCTGAGAAAATACGCCGAAGCCGCCGAGGTCTTCTGGATGGACTACATCGTTACGATGGATCGCGATCAACAGGCCTCACTTATGTCGCGGCTGCAAAACAGGCTGCTCGATTTCAAGGATTCGTTCGTGCAGGGCTATCTCGCATTCAAATTAAAAATGGTTCGCACGATCAATGGATTCCTCGTCGAGCGGCGCTGGTCGGTCAGCGAAGTGCTGCGGCTGACCGGCATGGTCGCGGTGCTAATGGCGATCATACTGGCGATGTATGTAATGACGGCTTATTTCAAGCGCCGCCACCTCGCGCCGACCGGGTATGGTCCCTGGTGGCAGCGCGTTTTCATCCTGCCTGCATGGAGAGCCGGATTCCTGAGGCGACGTGACAGCCGGAGATCGGCGGTGCTTTTCTACGAACAGATGCTGGCCATCGCCGCACGTGGTCGGATGATCAAGCGCGCCGACCAGACGCCTTTAGAGTTCGCGGAAGTCACCGGCATTGAAGCCATACGACGCATCACTCAGGTATACAACAAAGTACGTTTCGGCGGCGTCCGGCTGGATGAGAAGGAAACCGACGATGTCTCAAGGTCGCTCGCGGAATTACGTCTCGCGGTTCGCAGGTACTCTGTGTAACCGGCCGGTTCCTATGGAAAATCGCATGAGTAATGCCCGAGACATCGCGATCAACGAATCTTTGATCTGAATCACTCTCGTCACAATCTTTCTCGCTTTACTATCGCTGGTCCCTCTGCCAGCTCTGCTTCGATCTGCCGCGAAATATCCGTCGAGTGACGAGGTTGGTACTTAGCGTGCTTGTCCATTTCGGGCTCGACATGCGCTGCGGCTCGCCCTGGATTCAAGTCAATAGAGAGAGGTTGAAGTGCGTACCGAAGAGACCCTGCCGTCCGAACTTGATAAAGCTAGAGCTGAGTGCGAGCGCCTCCGAAAAGAAAACGCCGAATTGCGACGGCAGCTCAACGATTCGACGAAAGCTGGCCCCGCAATCACCAGTGAATCCATACCAAGTCAGACAAGTGCGTCTTCGACTGCTCTGGTAACGGCGAGTTCTCGGCCGGAAGTCAAAGTATCGCTTTTCAGAGCCCTGTTCCGTGGACGAGACGATCTGTATGCGGTCAGGTGGGAAGGAAAAAACGGTCGAAGTGGATACTCGCCTGCGGGCGTTCGCGAGTGGAATGACGTGAATCCAGGTGCATTGACGGGGAGGAGGATAGTCAAATACAACAGGCTATTCGCTCTCACGGAAGCGGTAGTCAAGGACCATCTTCTCGGAAAACTGACTGTAGGCGTCTATCCCCTACTGCAGGATGATACCTGCTGGTTTGTAGCCGTGGATTTTGACAAGAAGAGTTGGGAAGCCGATGCCTGCGCATATATGGAGACCTGCCGTGAGCTGTCAGTGCCCGCTTCGCTGGAACGATCACGGTCGGGTCACGGAGCACATGTCTGGATCTTCTTTGCAGATCCAATACCGGCGGCCCTGGCCCGACGTCTCGCAAGCGCGTTGTTGACTCGAACAATGGAGCGCCGATACAGCATCGGCCTGAGTTCCTATGATCGGCTGTTTCCGAGTCAAGACACGCTGCCCAAAGGTGGTTTCGGAAATCTGATAGCGCTGCCCCTGCAGCGGAGCCCTCGAGAGAAGGGCAACAGCGCCTTCATCGACGATGAGCTTAAACCTTACGCCGATCAATGGGCGTTCCTCTCTTCGATTCGAAGACTTACAGGAGACGATGTACAAGCACTCGTACGGCTTGCGGTTCCAACAGGCGACATAATTGGTGTAAGGCGAAGCATAGTTGAAGGTGATGATGCGACTGATGCCCGAGGCTTACAGGCCTCTTATACGTCAGCGGAGAAACCGATACACATTCTGCCGAATCGAGTGTCAGTTCAACTCGGGAACATGGCCTATGTAGAAAAAGGAGGATTGCCGGCTACGTTTATTGACCGCTTGATTCGCTTGGCCGCGTTTCAGAATCCCGATTTCTATAGCGCTCAAGCAATGCGGCTTTCGACCTTCGGCAAACCTCGAATCATCTCTTGCTCCGAAGAATTCACTGATCACATAGCTTTTCCACGCGGCTTATTGAATGAATTGATCGAAATATTCGAAGCGCATAATGTTGCGGTAGAGGTATCGGATCACCGCTTTTCTGGTGTTCCGATCGATATCCGCTTTTACGGTGACCTTCAACCGAGTCAGAAGAAGGCTGCGAGTGCCATTAGCGCTTTCGATAACGGAGTTCTCTGCGCGCCCACCGCCTTTGGTAAGACAGTGGCGGCGGCAGCGCTCATCGCAAAGCGAAAGGTGAATACTCTAGTTCTGGTGCATCGGCGTCATCTGGTCGACCAATGGCGAGAGCGGCTTGCTCAATTTCTTGGCATCGGCGCGAAAGATATCGGACAGATCGGCGGCGGCAAGGCCTCGCGAACTGGGCACATAGACGTGGCCGTTATTCAGAGCCTTATAAAAAAAGGCGAGGTGAAAGATCTCGTGACTGAATACGGTCAGGTCATTGTGGATGAGTGCCATCATGTCTCAGCGTTCACGTTCGAGCAGGTACTGAAAAAGGTAAAAGCAAAATACGTCCTGGGTTTGACGGCTACTCCTGTAAGAAAGGACGGCCGACATCCAATCATATTTATGCAATGCGGTCCCGTTCGCTTTAACGCGAATGGAAAAAGGGATGGGGCGCTTCACATCGTTCCACGTGAGGTTGTCCCCAGGTTCACGGAATTCTGCGCGCCTCCTGAGTGGAGTGATATCGGCATACAGGATATCTACACTGCTCTAATCAACGATAGTCAGCGAACTGAGTTGATCGTGAGCGACGTCATGCGCGCCCTCAAAGACGCGCGAGTTCCCCTTGTCTTAACTGAACGTACGAATCATTTACAAACGTTGGTAGAGAGGCTTTCGCCCCGCATTCCCCACCTATTTGTTATGCGCGGCGGAATGAGCAAAAAACAACGCGATGCGCTTGCTTCGCAAATGAGGGCGCTGCCCGACGATCAACCTCGCGTGATTCTCGCAACGGGGCGCTATATAGGGGAAGGCTTCGATGATGCCCGGCTTGATACGCTATTCCTCGCAATGCCCATTTCGTGGCGAGGAACCCTTCAACAGTACGTAGGAAGATTGCATCGTTCACATGAAAACAAGCGCCTTATCCAAGTCTATGACTATATTGATGCACGTGTGCCGGTCTTGAAGCGGATGTATGAAAAGCGCTTGAGGGCTTACCAGGCGGCTGGCTATGCAGCAGTTCGGCCGTATGGAGAGTCCGACGCCCAGGGTGATTTCCGATTCGCGGAGATCGAGCATATCGCGGTTCGGACAGCCATTGCTTTTGAAGAGGCGCGAGGCTGCAAAGTGGAAAGCGTTGAAAACAGCGCTCGCGGGTTCGATCTGATTTCGCGCAAATTTGCTCTCGGCGCTTCACGCGAGCAGATCGAGGCAAGGTTTATTGAAGTCAAAGGTCGCGCTGGAATCGGCGAAATCGCTCTGACCGCAAATGAGTACAAGGCGGCTCAGAGCCTGGGCGATGAGTATTGGCTATACGTCGCGTTCAACTGCGCGTCCGAACCGCGGATGCTGGCGATTCAAAACCCGGCAAGATTAGAGTGGGAAGCGCTATCAAAGATCGACTGTTATCGGATCGGGGCCGACGGGCTCATGCAGCGCGAGGGATCTTCAGGAATATAACTATGAAATCGGGAACGTCTTTACACCAAAAGAGAATGCTGCAAGGCCTGCTGTTCGGCTGCTTGCTCATTCAATAGCCTTATTGTAGATTACCCAACCACAGTGGAGTCGTTTCGTCACGCAGGACTTCGTATGCGATTTCTCCTGACGAATTCATTCCGAATCTGATCAACTCCGTTACTTTCAGGAGCAAAAAATGTCGAAGCTTAAACCCTCTCGCAGGGGTCGCACACACGCGAAAGTTGAGGGCTGGAGCGTGCTTTGTCGAGCTCTGGCGTTGATCATACTCGCGGCGTCCGCACTATGTTTCCAAACTCGCACCGCGAGGCTGGATGCGCCTGAAGTATACGCCATAAGCAATGCTCAAATAGTAGCCAGCGCGGGCCGCTCGATAGCGCGAGGTAATGTCGTTATTCGGAATGGCCTCATCACCGAGGTGGGCGAAGGCGCGAAGATCCCTGCCGATGCGAAGGTCATCGACGGATCCGGATTGACCGTGTACCCGGGCATCATAGACGCATACACCCATTTAGGGCTGCCCGCCCCGCCCCAGCCGGCCGGGCCTCAGGGAGCAGGCAGGCAGGCGGCCGCCGCAGCCGCCGCGGCAAATCCTCAACTGGCCGAGCAACGTCTTGGAGATCCTTCGACTTCGGCAGCGGATCAGGTAAAACCGGGTGGCGCCGATGACGCTCGCGCCGCTGGAATAACGGCTGCGCTCACCAGTCCGAGACAGGGAATACTGGCGGGCCAGAGCGCTCTTATAAACCTCGCGGGCACGGATTCCGCGAAGCTCGTCGTCAGATCGCCGGTAGCCCTCACCGTGCAATTCTCGACCGGCGGCGCATTCGGCGGAACATATCCCGCGTCGTTGATGGGCACAGTCGCATATATCCGGCAGTCTTTCTATGACGCGATTCACTATCGCGACGAACACAATCGCTACGAACGCACAAAACGCGGCATCACGCGGCCGGAGTACGACAAACGTCTGGCTGCTCTACAGCCGGTGCTTCGAGGTGATCTGCCCGTGCTCTTTGTAGCCAATAGCGATCTCGATATTCGCAGGGCATTGATGATTGCGGATGAGTTCAAGCTAAAACTGATCATAGAAGGCGCTATGGACGGCTACCGGGTGGCCGAGTTGTTGAAGAGCAAGAACGTACCGGTAATCCTCTCGTTAGACTTCCCACGGCGGCCCGCCGACCAATCCGACGATCAGGATGAATCGCTCCGGAGTCTGCGCGAGCGGGCCGAGGCCCCGAGAGGGGCCGCGAGACTTGCCAAGGCCGGGGTCAAGTTCGCTTTCACTTCCGGTACTCTCAGGCCGCAAGACTTCATGGCTAACGTACAAAAGGCCATTGAGAACGGTCTCTCAAAAGAGGATGCGCTTCGTGCATTGACGCAAAACGCGGCGGAGATACTGGGCGTCGGCGAGCAGTTGGGAACAATCGAAGTCGGAAAGATCGCAAATCTGGTCGTCACAAGCGGCGATCTTACCGCAAAGGACACGAAGATCCGTTACGTATTCATCGACGGAAATGAAATTGAATTGAAGAAGCCCGAGCCGCCTCCGGCGCGGCCCGGAGGTCGAGTCGGTACGCCTCCCGTGAGCGTTGCAGGCGACTGGGAGCTTGATATAACGACGCCCGAGGGTCAACAAGTCAAAGTTCACATGACGCTGAAACTCGAAGAAGACATGATTACTGGTTCGATGGGTACTCCGATGGGAACATTTCCGATCAAATCGGGAACTGTGACCGGTAATCAGCTCAGGCTTACAACGACCTTAGAAATGGGCAGTGATCATATAGATGCCGTCATAGTCGGTACTATCGAGGGCAATTCGATGCGAGGCACGATTACAGCGGGGTCCCTGGGAACGTCCGAGTTCACGGGCTCAAGACCTAGATGACTGATTTGGAAGGGAGGCTCCAATGAAGATGAAGATCATCACGGCACAAATAAAACGGATTGGAAGCGTCTTGCTGCCCGGCTTGCTGATAGCTGCAATGGCCGGATCCTCTTTCGGACAGGTGATTGCAAGTGCTGCCGCGGGCAGCGCTGCCTCCGATGAATCGACTCCCTCGGCGGCGCAATCTCGCGAGACGCTGATCCGGAATGCCACGATTCTTACCGCTTCGCACGGAACTATAAAGAACGGATCCATCTTGATTCGAGGCGGCAAAATCGTAGAGGTAGGTCCGAACGTCAAGAGCTCGGACGCAAACGCCCGAGTCATTGATGCCAGCGGCAAGTACGTGACACCCGGAATCATCGATTGCCATTCTCATACCGGCGTCGAAGGCAACGTGAATGAAGGAACACTCTCGGTTACGGCGATGGTGCGCATTCAAGATGTCATTGACCCTTACAACGTCGATATATACCGGCAACTCGCCGGTGGTCTAACAACGGTCAATATTCTGCACGGCTCGGCGAATGCAATTGGAGGCCAGAACGCGGTAGTGAAACTGAAGAAAGGACGGCCGGTGGACGAGTGGTTCGTTGCCAATGCGCCGCCCGGAATCAAGTTCGCTCTCGGCGAGAATCCCAAGCAGTCCAATTTTCAAGTCCAGGGCGGTCAACGGCGATATCCGGCCACGCGAATGGGTGTTGAAGAGACGATACGGACGGCCTTTGTTCGCGCGAAGGACTATATGCGCGAATGGCAGGAGTACGGGGCAAAGAAGGGCTCAGACCCCACGGCAATTGCGCCGCGCCGGGATCTAATGCTGGACGCGCTCGTCGAAATACTTCAGGGTAAGCGCTTCATTCACTCTCATTGCTACCGAGCCGATGAGATTCTCATGCTGTTGAATCTCGGCGACGAGCTCGGATTTCATGTGCAGACGCTCCAGCACGTTCTTGAAGGCTACAAGGTTGCGAAGGAGATCGCCGCTCATAACACGGGCGGCTCTACTTTCGCGGACTTCTGGAGCTACAAAATGGAGGCGTTCGACGCCATAGCCTATAACGCCGCCTTGATGGCGCAGAAGGGCGTCAATGTATCGCTCAACTCTGACTCTGACGAACGCGCACGGCGCCTCTATCTGGAAGCCGCGAAAGCGATCAAGTACGGCGGCGTAACTGAAGAGCAGGCGCTTCGGATGATAACTCTAAATCCGGCCATGCAACTCGGCATCGACAAACGCACCGGATCGATCGACGTCGGTAAAGACGCCGATCTCGTGATATTCAACGCGCATCCGTTTTCGGTCTACACGATGCCTGAACTGACAATGATTGAGGGCGATATTTACTTCGACCGAAAAATTGATGTAGAACAGCGAGAAGCCCTGAAAAAGGAAAAGGAAGAGCTGATCAAACACGAGCGCGAGGCCCAACGCGGCGGCGCGTCTAACGCTCCGCGACGCAATGAGCGCGTGCCGCCGCCGAAGGATGATGAACAGAACAATCAGGATCAGTCCGATCCGCGCTGAGCAATATCGTTGAGGTGAAGATAATGAAGATTAGAGCAATGATTACGCTGCTCGCTGCGAGTGCTATTTTTGCCTGCGCGACTGGCACGATTTTCAATGCGTCGGCGCAGGGTGAGACCTACGCGATTCGAAATGCGCGAGTAGTCCCGGTGACCGGGCCGCCGATCGAGCGGGGAACGGTCGTGATTTCCGGCGGAAAGATTGCCGCGGTCGGCGCATCGGTTGCGATTCCATCGGGAGCTAAGATCATAGACGCGTCCGGCCTTTCAATTTATCCGGGAATGATCGATGCGGGAACCACGCTCGGCTTAAGCGAAATCGGATCGGTTGCGGGTTCGGTGGACACTACCGAGATCGGCGATAACAACGCCGATATTCATGTCGATATTGCGCTGTTGCCCGACTCGACACACATACCGGTTGCCAGAGTCAACGGCATTACGACCGTCCTTACCGAGCCTCGCGGCGGAACGATCGCGGGAAGGAGCTCGCTCGTCGATTTGGATGGCTGGGTGCCTCGAGAAATGGTGCTCAAGGCCGATGTCGCCATGCACGTAAACTGGCCGGGCTCGGCCCAAGGGGGCGGGGGAGAGTTCGGAGGCCGACAACGCAGGGTCGGTCCGGAAGCTCGGCGCGAGCAGGAGCGCCAGGTCGATAACCTCAAGCGGATAATCCGAGACGCCAGGGCTTATGCGGATGCGAAAGACGCTCGCGCAAAGGATCCTTCGCTTCCGAAGCAGGATGTCGATCTTAAATTCGAAGCGCTCATTCCTGTTGTCCGAGGCCGAATGCCTATGATTATTTCCGCCGCCGACGATCAGGACATCAAAAGCGCCATCGCCTTTGCGGACGAGATGAAAATCAAGATGATTTTGTCGGGCGGGATTCAGGCCTATAAGGTTGCGGATCAGCTTAAGGCCAGGAACATTCCCGTTATTGTCGGCCCCGTCCTGCGAATGCCCGTGAATGAGGATGATCCTTATGATATGGCATTCGCCAATGCCGCGATACTTGCAAAGGCAGGCGTGAAGATCGCATTTCAGACGCTTGATTCAGCCCACGTTCGCGACTTGCCTTATCACGCCGGAATGGCCGCGGCATTTGGACTGCCGCGGGAAGAAGCGTTGAAGGCTGTTACGATAAATTCGGCGGAAATTCTTGGAGTATCCGATCTTGTCGGTTCGATCGAAAAAGGAAAAGTGGCGAATCTTATTGTGACCGATGGCGATCCTTTAGAGGTGCTTACGCACGTGAAGTACCTATTCATCAACGGCCATCAGCTCCCTCTTACGAGCAAGCACACCGAGCTGTATGAGAAGTACAAGGCTCGGCCTTAGGCGAGGCCTGAAAAAGTTTACAGTGCAGAGCCCGACATAAATCGAAAAAAAAAGAAGGGGCGGCCACCCACAGCCGCCCCTTCATTAATTTTCGGCTCCGATTAGGCGAGTCACTTCTTGTGAAGAATGATCCGGCCGTCGTAAGCGGTGAGATTCATTCGAGGTCCGCCTTTCGAATGCCAGCCGGTAATAGCTTTGGACTGCTGGCTGCTGAAATTGAAGGCGAACCCTCCGAGATTTATATGTTCCTTCAGAGCACGCGCGCTTAAACTGAAGGCCGTACTAGCCGGCAAAGTGACATCGATATCGCCTCTGACCGATTGAAGGCAGAATGGTCCCTCGCCGCTCAACTCGCCGTCAAAAAATACGTCGCCGCTTATGACTCTAACGTCTACCGACGGACTTCTCAGGTCGATAAGCCTGACATCGCCGTTGAGGGCGTCGACGTTCAAATCAGCGGCAAGCCCGCGGACGCTTATTTTACCCATTATGTTTTTCAGATGAAGCGCGGTATCCGCAGGCAGGCTCACCTCGAAGTTTACCCGGCCCACTCTCAGCCCATGTCTGACCCAGATCTCTACTGAATTTCCAGCGACGCGGTCCTGGACGGAAATTGAAGGTCCGTCGATTGCGGAAACTACTATTTCTCTCTTGTTTGAAGTGGTGACCGTTACGTCGCCGTTGACATTCGCTAATGAAAGATGAGTGGGAGCCGCGGCCGGATATGTCCTGTTGAAGCGCGGCAAAGCTTCCGCGCAACTCGCTCCGCTGAAGGCCACGGCGGCGATCATAGGTGTGAGCGAGAGGGCAAGCCTCGCCATTCGTCTGGCTATTACTTCCATATCGCGCGCCTTTTCAATAATCCGCAAATCCTTCCAGGAGGCGCATCTTTTCGCGGCAGGCATTCAACATCATTTCCCGGCAAATATCGTCTTTTGGATTATCCTGAATAGCATGGTTGCATTCGACGAGCGTCTGATCAATATAGAGTATGTCTCGATCAAAGATGTCTCTCACTTCGGGGTTCCAACCTGCCTTGCGAAGCTCGACGTTCGACTTGAGCTCCCCCAATTTTTGAAGAATGTCCTGCATATTAGCCGGTTCGACTACGGCCGATTGAACGGATTGTTCCGATTGAGAGTCGGGCTGTAAGCTTTGCACTGTTTCCGCGTTACCCGCTCCCCATCGTAAAACGCTGAGAGAAACCATTACGAGAATGAGCGCCGAAGCCGCGACCGCGAGTTGTGGAAATGAGAAGGTGAAGCTGCCCGTTCGCAGATTGTTCCACAGAACTCCTGTCTTGAACGAGATGGTTCCGGTCCTTCGCTCCGCTTGAATCTCTGCTTGAATGCGCGACCAGAGACCGACTCCAGGCGCGTGATCCGGAAGGTTTCTGCTGAAGTGTACGATTTGGACAAGATCGTCTCGAACAGCCTGACACGTTTCACAACGGGAAAGATGTTTCTCGACCTGGGCCTCCTCTCCGCGTTCGAGATCGCCGTCTATGTATTCGGACATTACTTCCTGACATTGATCGCAGCTCATCGCGTCAGTTTACTCCTTATCCCGCATTGGTGGAAATCTCGCCTGGTGAAGCGCCGGCCGCGGGCGCCGTCTTCGAAAGTAACTTCCTGAGCTTCATTCGAGCTTTGTGCAATTGAGACTTTGATGTGCCGACGTTGACTCCCAACATACGCCCTATCTCCTCATGCTCATATCCCTCAACGTCGTGCAAGACAAATACGGTGCGGTATCCGGGCGGCAGCTCTGAAATCGCGTTCTCGAGCGAAATGCGATCGACGAGTGAAACGCGCCTTGTGCTCTGTAACGGCGTTTCCTCGACTGAAGAGAAAGCATCCTCATCGCCAGTCTTTTCCAGTTTGACGCCGCGTTTGCGGAAGTGCATGAGCACCTGGTTCACCGTCAACCGATGAAGCCACGTCGTGAAAGCGGAATCACCTCTAAAACTGCCTAGCTTGCGGAAGACCTGTAGAAAAACCTCCTGGGTCATGTCCTCCGCTTGAGCCCCGTCTTCCAGCATCCTGAGGCAGAGCGAATAGACTCGCCTGTAGTGCTGCTTGTAAAGCTTTTCGAACGCCTCCGCATTACCGGCTGCCGCAGCTCGAACAAGCTGTAAATCGGAAGCGGTTTGGGAGTGTTCGATTGCCATGGTCACCGTAGCCCGGAAGGTCGGCGCCATGAAACAATGCCTGTGATGCTATGGCACTAACCTCGGTTGCCTCAACATTATAGCATCCGTATCGGATGCTCTGAACCGCAAATCAAATGGGCTCAAGCAGAACCGCTAGTCGACGTGAGGCATGCATCGATTCCACTCGCGTCTAAAACGTGAAGGTCACAAAAATGCATCAGCCCTTGTGTCGCGCTCCAATCAACGCTCCCGCCCATCTACCCTCGGTTCGTTGCAATTCCGACACCGTCATGGGTGCCGTTCCAAAAGGACGCTTAGTTGGCGATTCTTGAGGGAAATTTGACCCGCTGCGGAATGCCCCGCTCTATTATCGGACATATGTGAACGCGCTTACCGGCGTTGACGATATTTGAGACCGGTTCGCTCGCAGCATGAAATATAAGGCTGCTTTGAAACTGCGGTGAAACTATCAACATCCGCAATGAGTCCTCAAGAGCTCTTCCGTGGAGCCACTGCCTTCCATAGAGCCATTGCACGATAGCTGACCGTCCGACTATATCGGTAGCATAAGTAGCAATGGTGCGAAAAGAATTGACAGCGCAATAGCTCCGCTAGAGAATAGTGCCGTTGCCCCACTGAAAACGCCGGTTTTGCCGAGTCTGTCTTTGAATAATCTAATGCGTTCTCTCTTCAACGTTGTTAATAGCCAGCATCGCGATGAGTTCGCGCCCATCAGGGGCAACAGGCAAACCATGCGATGGCTGGTGCGATCATTCGAAGATCTCGTCATCGACAACAAACTATCAGCGCTGGTTGTCCAGGGAAGATGTCGGGACGGCGATGCGGCTCGGGAAGCTGAACGAGTTTCAAGACTCGCGGCGACCGCGCGGCAGCTTTACCTATTTTCCTGTGAAGATACATGCCCGACTCATACATGGCTGCCGCAAGCTTCGCCAAGAATCACGTTGTTGGAGGATGGAGCCTTTCATTCGGTGGATACCGCGCCTTTCGTGGTCGTAATGGATCAGAGGTTCTGTGGACTGCTCGCATCAAATGCGGTCGGCTACGAAGATTCCACGCATTCTCAAACGTTCGATATTCTCTGGACCTTTGATCCTAACGTAGTATTCACAGCTACCGAATATCTGTTGGAGCGTATCGCTCCCAACGGACAAGAGGAGCGTGCGAAGTTCGAAGAGATCATTAAGGAATGTACTCCGCGAAGCTATTCGCTGAAGCTCGCTCTTTCGTTCACGACGAAGCTCACGATCTCGATGCAGCGGCAAAACGAGCTCGAGACGGCCATCAACTCCATTAGCTCCGCAATCTCAAGCACGCTGGAACAGGATCGGATTCTACAATCGGCCGTGGAGGAAGTGGGCCGCGCCCTCAAAGCAAGGCGAGCCGCGCTGATTCTTTGGGAAGAGGGCACGCAAATGCCCGAGAGTATGACCGTCTACGAACGCGACGGCGATGTCGGAGTGTCAGCGCGCCGGAGCGGCGATGATGATGAGCGGAGCTCGGCTACTCCCGGTTATCTCGAAACCCTGATCATCTATCGCGACAATTCAATAGGAATTTTGGCCGTTGAGGATGAGACAGTCGGACGAGTGTGGGAGGACGAGGAGCTGCTCATGGTCAGGACGGCGTCGGACCAATTGGCGGTGGCCATAAGCAACGCGCGTCTTTTTCATCAGGTCCAAACCCAGGCGATGACCGATGCGCTGACGGGTCTTTATAATCGCGGATATTTTCAGAACCGACTAGAGAGAGAGTTGAAGCTTGCCGACAGGAATAGCGACAAGGTCTCCTTGATACTGCTCGATCTCGATCACCTCAAACGCATCAATGATTCCTTCGGACACCGGGCAGGCGACGCGTGTTTATGCCACGTTGCAAACATAATGCGAGCGTCCGTTCGAGAAGTCGATATCTGCGCGCGTTACGGCGGGGAGGAATTTGTGGTCATCCTGCCGCAATGCAACCGTGAGGATGTCAGAAAGGTCGCGGAGCGGCTGCGCGAAGCAATAGCCAACTCCCCGGTACAAAAAGTGGGACAGATAACCGCCAGCATCGGAGTCGCTACATATCCAGGGGGCGCCGGAAGTCAGGAAGAACTGATTGAGACGGCCGACCGCGCAATGTATATGGCGAAGGCCGCCGGCCGCAACCGCGTTAGAGCTACCGTTCAACGTTCGGGCTCTACCGTTTCGAATGTCGACTGTTCATAATCGGTCCCTCAAGTATCCAGCATTCGAGCCATATCCCTTTTATCGCCCGGTCTGAGAATCCTTAGAGGTTTGCTCGAGCACAACCAGGTTTCCAACTGAGAAGGCGGTCCTGAAACGGCGTGATATATCCCCGAAGAGACTCGGGTTGCTGTTGATTCGGTTATCCAGCGGGTCGCCTGTCTCTAGGACAATGGTCGACACGTCGTTCGGCGCCGTCGCGTCAATTTGGTACCAGCGTTCGGCGCCCTCGTGAATGATCTTCGAAAATACCAATCCGCCGCCCGATACCACCGGCCCGAGTGATCCGGAGTAAAGCAACACATGCGCGGCTGGCGGGTGAGATCGTAGATACTCTGCCGCCGCTCGATGTTCTCGGGCAGGTCTCGAATTGACGCCGTTTCTATAACCCTCTTGGCAGACAGCGATTTGAAGCGGTCCGTCCGACCATATTAACGAGTATTGCAATACGATCAGGGCGGCGCAGAGCGCAATCCCCGCCGCTCTGCCGAAGGTTTTCATCAATGGAATTGTTGCGGGCGCGAATACCGCCGCCGCAAGAAGGTGGGGTAGGCCATACCTGACGTTTAGAAGGCCGAATGCGCTGATCGGAAACACCTGGATTTCGCCGCGATAGATACTGAATACATGAAAGAGAAAAGGAATGATTAACAAAAACAAGAATGCGAACTCGCGAATGCGGCGCCGTTTGACTGCGACTGTCCGAATTGCTCCTACCAGAGCGAGCAGCAGGATTAGCAGGCCCACGCACGTGGCCGCGGTCAGGAGCATCAGAGCGAGCGATGGAAGCCAATGACCTACGAAAACCCTGGACCATCCCAGGTTCGCCGCGTTCTCGAGGTATATGCCGCGCGCGGAATGAGGCCCTCTGATGAACGCGAGAGCATCGTCATAGATTGCCCAGTTATGCCATAACCAATAACAAGGCCCGATAGCTGCAACCGAGAGAAACACTCCTGTATTCCTTAGCCGATTCCACGCCGATCCCGCGCTAACGAACGCTACAATTGCGGCCGCGGCGAGAGCGACCGGCCACGCTTCATAGCGAGACAGAGTCGCCGCCCCCGCCGCGGCGCCAGCCATCATGAGCTTTACTATGCTCGGCTTATCGCTCCACTGGTGGAGAAATAATACCGTGATCGCAAGCGATGCCATGAACAGGCTCTCGGTCATTGGGGTTGACTGCATGTAGAGGGCCGCGGGATTCAATGCGAAAACCGACGCGGAAATGAGTGCCATGGCGCGGCCGCTTACTCCCGCTTCCTCTCTATACAGCCGCGTCGCGATTTTGAAAACGGCGAGGGTCGCTACGATAAACGAAAGCATCGATATGACACTTCCGGCGATTCCAGTTCTCCACAGATGCTCGTTGCGCACCAGCGGAACAGTAAGCAGGGTCTGGAGCGGAAGCCAGGGCGTGCCGATTTGAATGTATCTCCGCCACAACGAAGAATCAGGGCTGTCGATGACCTTTCGCGCAATATTCAAATGCGCGACGCCATCGCCGTAGACGTTAGTGACGCCGTGTCTATAGAAGAATATGAAAGCGGCTACGGAGAGGACTACAGAGATTGAGACGACGAACAGTGCATCGAAGCGCCTGCTGATTCGATCCTTCTGAATTCCGGGCGTGCCGCGCTTTTCGGACTCAAGCCCGGCGGGCTGTGCGTGCGCGGTAGCCATCGCTGCACAATGAACCCGACTGCGCATCAATTCAACTTGTTGGCCTCGACCTGTTCGATGACCTGATGTATTGAGCGTACTTCTTCTACGAGCTTCGTGAACATATCCGGCAACAACGCTTGAGGTCCATCCGAGAGGGCTCGTTCGGGATGGCAGTGCACTTCAACCATGATTCCATCCGCTCCGACGGCGATAGCGGCCCGCGCCAGCGGCGTAACCTTGTCGCGCCGGCCGGTGCCATGCGAGGGATCAACGATGATTGGAAGGTGCGACAACCCCTGGACGGCCGGGACGATCGAGAGATCGAGAGTGTTGCGAGTGTGGTCCGCGAACGTACGCACCCCGCGCTCGCACAGGATTACTTCATAGTTTCCTTCGGACATTATGTACTCGGCTGCCAGGAGCAACTCGTCGAGCGTGGCTGACATCCCGCGCTTCAGCATTACCGGTTTCCTGGTCTGGCCTATGCGGCGCAACAGGGAAAAATTCTGCATATTTCGCGCGCCGATTTGAAGCACGTCCGCATATTGTTCAACCAGATCGACGTTCTCGGGATCAACAACTTCGGTGACTATTCGCATTCCAAACCTGTTCCGAACTTCCGCGAGTATTTTCAGGCCTTCCTCGCCGAGACCTTGAAATGAATAAGGAGATGTTCTCGGCTTAAACGCGCCGCCGCGAAAGAAATTGACGCCGTTCGCGGCAACGACCTCGGCGATTTCCATAGTTTGCTCGAAAGACTCGACGGCGCAGGGACCTGCGATTATGGCAGGTTGACTTCCTCCGATATTAAATTCGCCGACCTTTATAACCGAATCTTCGTGCTTGAGATCGCGGCTGACCAGCTTGTACGGCTTGGATACGCGTATAGCTTCGGCGACTCCCGGCATGAACTCGAAGTTGCCTGGATCGATCGGGCCGGGGTTTCCGGTAACGCCGATGGCTGTCCGAGTCGCCCCAGGCATTGCGTGCGGTTTGAAACCAAGATCGCGAATGAGCTTCAGGACATCTTCGACTTGCTCGGTTGTGGCGTCGGAATGCATGACTATTAGCATTTCTCTTCTCCTTTATACTCGGCGGACAGCGGCAACCTGCGAGCGGGTAGTACAAGGCTCGAACTATCGTTCACATTCTTTCAGGCACTTCAATTCCGATAATATCAAGGGCGGCAACGAGCTTTCTTTGCACCAACATGGTGATAGCAATCAACAAAGCCCTTCGCACGGGGTCCGCCTCGGTGAGAACGTGGTGCTTCTCATAGAACAGACTGTAGTTCTTTGCAAGCTGGAAAGCCCACTTTGCAATGTGAGCCGGTTCGAGCGAAGAGACTGCGCTCCTGACGACCTCTGGAAAACGGGAAGCGAAGTAAGCAAGCGACCAAAGCTCGTCGCCGTCGCCTGAGAGCAACTCGTTAATAGCGCTCATCGACGCCGTCGTCAACTCGCCGGTATCTATGTCTATGCCCGAGTCCTTCAGCTTACGAAGGAGCGAGTTGATTCGAACGGGCGAGTATTGCACATAGGGTCCGGTTTCACCCTCGAAGCTCAGCGCCTCTTTGAAATCAAACGAAATCACGGATGTTCTCGTGTATTTCAAAAGAAAATATCGCAGCGCCCCGGCTGCAATCTTGTGAGCGGCTTCCGCATTCTCGCCTTCGGTCAAGTCGGGATGTCGCTTTGATACTTCGACTCGGGCATTCGATTCAAGCTGATCGATCAAGTCGTCGACTTTTACGCCGAGGCCCTTTCGCCCTGACATACTGACGGCGCCGCGCTTCTTGTCTTCATCCGACAGGGACCGCCCTAGTTGTTCCGCCGCCGCCGGAGACAGGGCTACTTTTTCATAAGCCAGATGAGCGCTCCGCTCTACTCGCTTGTCGGATGAAGCCGCCATAACTCCGAGCTTAACGTACTGCTGCGGGTAAGATTGTCCTATATCGATTACGTTGAAATAGGCCGCGCCATTTCCGAATCGGGGATGCGACGGATCGTTCTCCAGTGGGTTCGACGTTGTAATCCACGCAAGCGATCCGTCGGCGTAGACGCGAAACGGCTTGTAGTAAAAATCAATATCAAGCTTGCCGAGCTTCCATAAGTGAAATGCAATATCTTTTCCCGTGTATGTGACCGTTCCATTTGACCGGACTATGACTTTATCGGCCTCGTGCTCGCCTTCGGCGTCTTCGGCGTCCTGATCACCGGATCTCATAACCCAGCACCCGGCAAGCCGGCCATCCGTTTCGAACTCGATCACACGTTGCTCCTTCAACAGATCAAAGGCTCTTTGCCAGATGTGAAGATGCAACACATCGGACTCTCGCGGCAGCAGGTCGTATTTCACATCGAACCGCAAAAGCGTATCCAGATGGCAGTTCAGAACTCGTGTTGAAATGTAATCGGCTAATTCGTAGGTTTCGCCTGAACCCGATTCAAGTTCGTGCAGCGTGGTCGCGCGAAGCTCGAGCCTCGATTTATCTTCTTCGTAGAAGGCCCCGACGCTCGAATACAGATCCCAGCAATAATAATCGAACTTGCCTTCAATGGCTTTGACCTGTTCGACGGTCTTTCCTTCAAGATACTTGAACCCAACCACGACGTCGGCGACCTGAACGCCCGTATTGTCGATGTAGTTCTGTACTTCGACTTCTTCGCCGGCTGCCCGCAACAATCGCGCTGTTGTATCTCCGAGCACCGCATTTCGCAGGTGACCGATATGCGCCGCCTTATTAGGGTTCACGGCCGTATGTTCGACGATAATTTTGCCGCCAAGCATCGGCTCTATCTTTTCGTCGCCGGCCAAAGCGGCTCTCAGATATGCAGCGCGGTCGAAGAATACATTTAGATAGCCCGCGCCCGCAGTCTGAACTTTCGACACACCGGCGACACCTTGAATCTCGGCCGCGAGCTTTGCGGCTATATCGCGAGGGTTCTGTTTTTGTCCCGTTTCCGCTTTGAGTTTCTTTGCCAATTCAAAGGGGAGCGGAAAGGCCAGATCACCGAGATCGGCTCGGGGCGGTACCTCTACCGTGAATTCCACGATGGTAATATCGAACAGTTTAGCAACAGCGTCGCGAAGCTTCTGCTTTAGTGTTTCCTGAATCGACATCGTTCTCTTTTTACTGAATGTGCGGGCCCGCGGGATTTGAATTCGGAATATTAGCAGCCGGCCTCCCGCTTTCAAAACACCCGAGACAAGATCGCTCGGGGCGGGGCGTTTTTTAATGCCTGTCAATGCGTTTAAATCTATGCTCTTGGTAGCAAGACCTCTCGCTTGACACCCCATGGGCGCTTTGTTAGATTCGGCCTCTAAGCGGACTCACCGTGGGGCGGGGATTAACCTCAATTCTCATATGAATAGAAAAGATGTGATCTTTGCAGCCATTGCGTTAGCTGTCCTCGGCATATTCATTTTCTTGACGGCAATCGGGCGAAAGCCGGCTCCAATGTCCCCCAGAGGCGAGCACACCGGCCTGACCGCGGAAACACCCCGCGAAACTTGTCTCTCGTGTCACGCTCCCGATTCGTCGGTCGCGCCGATGGGAATACGGCATCCAAAAAAGGGTCGTCCGCCCGATCAAATGAGCTGCTTTAAATGCCATAAGCCGCCGGCCGCGACAATCGCGTTCGCCATAAAGAATCAGAGGGGGTCCTTTTAAATGGCTAAGCCCGCATCAAGAGTCAAGAGCGCGGAATATCGCAACTACATCAACGGCAAATGGACCTCGCCCGAGTCCAATAAATATATAGAAAATCGAAATCCAGCCGATACTCGCGAGATAATCGGCAGGTTCCCCGCGTCTTCTCCACAGGATGTCGACGCCGCCGTGAATGCGGCATCAGAAGCCTTTTCCAAGTGGCGCCGTGTTCCAGCGCCGCGGCGCGCGGAGATATTGTTTCGAGCCGGAGAAATACTCATAAAACGCAAGAGCGAGTTCGCCCGCGATATGACGCGGGAGATGGGTAAGGTATTCAAGGAAGCAAGCGGCGACGTGCAGGAAGCTATCGATATGACGTTCTTCGTCGCGGGTGAAGGACGGCGTCTTCACGGCTTTACCACAAAGGCCGAGCTCCCAAATAAGTTCGCGATGTGTACGCGCGAGCCTATCGGAGTCTGCGCTTTGATCACACCGTGGAACTTCCCGATGGCCATACCGTCTTGGAAAATCATGCCCGCCCTTGTCTGCGGCAATACGGTGGTCATCAAGCCCGCCGAAGATACGCCCTTGTCGACGTACAATCTGGCGGCGGCTTGCGAAGAAGCCGGAGTTCCCGCTGGAGTCATCAACATTGTTTCCGGTCATGGTGAAGAGGCAGGGGCGGCTCTGGCTACCCATCCCGGAGTTCGGCTCGTCTCGTTCACCGGATCTACCGACGTCGGCCGAACGGTCAGCCAGTCCGCCGCTCGCAGCGGAAAAATCTGCTCGCTCGAAATGGGCGGCAAAAATGTCGTAATGATTATGGAAGACGCCGATCTGGAACTCGCGCTTGAAGGCGTTCTATGGGGCGCGTTCGGGACTTCCGGCCAGCGGTGTACGGCGGCTTCGCGTGTTGTAGTGCATAAGAAAATTGCCAAGAAGTTCACCGCTATGCTCGCGGAGCGCGCGGGCAAGCTGAGGCTCGGCAACGGCCTGAGCGATAAAAGCGATGTTGGCCCCGTAATCAATCAAGATGCGGTGGACAAGATTCTCGGATACATCCAGATCGGCCAAAACGAAGACGGAGCGAAAATACTGTGCGGAGGGCATCGGGCCGAAAAGGGCGACCTAAAGTGGGGCTATTATATCGAGCCGACGGTATTCGCCGATGTTAAGCCGCGGATGCGCATTGCACAGGAAGAGATATTCGGGCCTGTCGTATCGCTGATCGAATGCCGGGACCTGGATCATGCCATTGAGATAGCCAACGGTGTTAAATACGGTTTGTCGGCATCTCTTTACACTCGGGACGTGAACCGGGCGTTTCAGGCGATGGACAATATGTTCACGGGCATTTTCTATGTGAATGCCTCGACTATAGGCGCCGAGGTTCACCTGCCGTTTGGCGGAACGAAAGCGACCGGCAACGGACATCGCGAAGGCGGAACGCAGGTGCTGGACATCTTCTCGGAATGGAAAGCCATATATGTTGACTACTCGGGCAAGCTTCAGCGCGCCCAGATCGATTGAGCAGAGATAGATAAGCAAGTGATTGTAGGCTTACCGAGAGAAGTTAAAGACCACGAATACAGGGTCGGTCTCGTTCCTGCCGGCGTCAAACTATTGACCAGTTCAGGTCATACCGTTCTTGTGGAACACGCGGCCGGAGAAGAGTCCGGTGTTACGGATAGAGAATACATCGGAGCGGGCGCCGACATCATATCGACCGCCGACGAGGTCTGGTCGCGGGCCGATATGATCGTGAAGGTCAAAGAACCCATTGCATCGGAATATGGGAGGCTCCGCGACGGATTGATCCTCCTCACTTATCTGCACCTCGCGCCGGCGCGCGAGCTGACGCAAGCGCTGCTGACAAGCGGCGTAACCGGCGTGGCATACGAAACTATAACGAATCAACTCGGCCATCTTCCCTTGCTCACTCCGATGAGCGAAGTCGCGGGCCGAATGTCGATTCAAGTTGGAGCAACCTACCTCGAAAAGATTAACGGAGGCCGAGGGATCCTTCTCGGCGGCGTTCCCGGCGTTGTTCCCGGCCGCGTGACTATTATCGGGGGAGGAGTAGTCGGAACAAACGCGGCCAAGATGGCCGTTGGACTTGGAGCGACGGTGGTTATCGTGGATCGAGACCTTGAAAGGCTTCGCTCACTCGACGACATCTTTGGGAGCCGAATACGGACGCTCTCGTCAAATCCTTACAATATCGCCGAGTCGGTGGCCGACTCCGATCTCGTAGTTGGAGCCGTGCTGGTTCCAGGCGCCGCCGCGCCAAAGCTCGTAACAAGAGAAATGCTTCGCGCCATGCCTCGCGGTTCTGTCATCGTCGACGTGGCGGTCGATCAAGGCGGTTGCATCGAGACAACGCACCCCACGACTCACAGCGAACCTACCTTCTATGTTGAAAACGTCCTGCATTATGGAGTTACCAACATGCCGGGCGCGGTTCCGCGTACTTCTACTTTCGCTCTCACCAACGCCACGCTGCCCTTTGTTTTGAAGCTGGCGAATAAGGGGTTCGCGGAGGCGGTAAAGAGCGACGCGCATTTAAAGAACGGCGTCAATACATACAAAGGCCGCGTTGTTTACGAGGCGGTTGCAAAAGACCAGGATCTTCCTTACAGCCCCATAGACAGGTTGATGTAGTTTATAGGACATACCGCAAAGTCCCGAGATCGATCTGCTATACTCGATCGGTTATGTACACCGAACTTTTTGAGACCCTTTATCCCATCAACATATCATCCAAAGGCAAGGGCGCCGTGGTTACAGCGGTCGACCCGCTCGGGCTCGGAGATCGATACGGCATCGAACCGGGCGATCGAATAGTTACGGTCAACGGCAGCGGCGTGCGTGACTTCCTGGATTTCCAGTTTTATGCCGGGTCCGAAGATTACGTTATCCTTCAAGTAATCAAGCAGTCAGGCAAGACTAGTCGGCTCAACGTCGAGGTTCCGGAGGGCGGCATATGGGGCCTAGATTTCGAGTATTTCTCGCCCCGCCAATGCGCCAACGATTGCATTTTCTGTTTCTGCAACCAGAATCCAAAAGGCGCACGCGAATCACTGTTCTTCAAGGACGAGGACGTCAGGCTCTCGTTTCTTCACGGCAACTACACGACGATGTCATCGATCTCCAAGATGGAGTTGGATCGCATTGTGGAGCAAAGGCTCTCGCCCCAATACATCTCGGTTCACGCCGCCGATCCACAGGTAAGGATGTATCTGCTTGGACGAAAACGGCCCGACGACGTGCTCGCGAAGATGCGATATTTAGTCGAGCACGGAATAGAGCTTCACGCTCAGATAGTGCTCTGCCCGACTATTAACGACGGCGACGTGTTGAAGCGAACACTTTCTGATCTTTCCAATTTACATCCCGGATTGAGCTCGGTCGCAATCGTACCTGTGGTATTCACGAAGCTGCACAATTACCACGACCTCCTTACGCCGGTGACGGATGAATACGCGGCGGATCTCATTAGGGAGCTCAAAGGTCTACAGCAGGAGTTTCGGGATACATTAGGTTCGACTTTTGCATTTCTGGCTGACGAGTTTTATCTGAGAGCGAAGAAGCCTCTGCCCGGAGCCCGCCATTACGGTGACTACCCGCAGATCGAAGATGGCGTAGGGATGGTAAGGCGATTTGTGGCTTCGGCGAAAAGAATTTTGCGGAGGCCGTCTGGGATCGTCACGCTCAGTCAAACGCGGCCTAAAAAAAGAGCGGCGGGAACGGTGGTGACTGGAGCGCTTTTTCATCCGGTGCTGAGCGGCTTGATAGAGCAGCTCAACGAGCGATGCGGAATGGAGCTGAGCACAGTAGCGTTAGAAAACCACTTCTTCGGTCCTGAAGTCACTGTTGGAGGCCTGCTCGCGGGGAGCGATGTGCTTAGAGCCCGTGACCTGCTGCGCGGGGACTTTGTCGTAGTACCCGAACAGGCTTGCTTGAAATCCGGCCGCATTTTTCTGGACGACTTATGTTTGGATGACCTCTCGCGGGAATTAGACAAGCCGGTTATTCACGGTGGACCAAATCTCTTGAGCCTCGTCGAAAAGGTCCATGTGCTTGGCGGCGGCTAGCAACGGCGTTGCTGTCGCGAACTCTTGACCGGAACCCTCCGTTGCGGCTCCTTTCAGCATAAATTCGCCGCGTTCGCCCGTCAAAAAAGTTTTTTCAAAATAAGTCATTGGCGGCTTGGTCTAAAGCACAAGCTAGCTTACAATGTGCCCATCTTCGGAAGTGCAGGCTTTCATGCTTTTTATTCCGTGCCCACAGAGTAATGACGTTGAATCGAGAATAGCGCTGATTTATAGCTATTTGATACCTGGCCATTCGCGCTACTGAATGGCCAGCAGTTCGACCGAGCAGTAAGCCCGAGTCTCGCCCATCGAGAGTCGGGATTGGCCCTGACAAGAACGCGGCCTAGTACTGTTGAGGTAACTAGCCAGCCGGCGAGTCCGTGGATTCGATTCGTCGGAGACAGTTCTGATGCTCGCGCGAATATGGCCGCCGGACCGCGCCCTTTCATGGAGAGGCGAAGCCGCGCGGCTGGCCGCCTTCTAGGTACCCTGCTGAAACTAGCGTCACAGCAGGCTAAAACGCAATTTTGTTCAAACAGTTCCGGTTTATCGCCGGGGTCGGTTGTTCATTCGTCTGTCATAGGTCTCCGGCCGGCTTTTTTGACGAATGGTATCTTTCCGTCTCAGCCGCTGCTTTTAGTTGGGCTGGTTGGCGAGATATCACGGGGTTTCGAAGAACGCGAGGAGGACATCAAAATGAAGAAAGCAGCATCAGTGTTTCTCACCCTTCTACTGGGATTGAGTTTGTACATCCCGGCGTGGGGCCAGGCTACACGAGGGAGCCTGAGCGGTTCGGTCACGGACGGCGCAGGCGCCGCGATCGGCGCCGCTACGGTCGTTGTCAAGAACATAGCCACCGGCGAGGAATTCAAATCCACGAGCGGTGAGCAGGGAGGCTTCGTTTTTCCGTCGTTGAATCCAGGCACCTATAAACTCATGGTGGAGGCGGCGGGCTTTAAGAGGTCGGAGATCAGCGAGGTAATAATCGACGTCTCCACGCCTTCAAAAGTTCACGTGACTCTCGAGGTGGGCGCGGTGAGCGAATCGGTCACGGTTACGGCGGGTTCGCAAGAGGTGGTTAACACCACCAGCCCCGTTCTCTCGAACACGATCAATCCAAAGCAGGTTCAGGACCTGCCGCTTCCGGGCCGGAATCCTGTTGATCTCGCCAGACTGCAGGCTGGAATAGCCGTTAACGGATCCAATACAAGAACGGCTACAGTCGGCGGCCTTCGAGGCAGCGCGACGAACATAACTCAAGACGGCATCAACGCGATGGACAATTTCGTCAAGACTGATTCGTTCTTCGCGCTCACTTCGCCGTCGATCAACTCTACAAGCGAGTTCAGCGTCACCGTCGGTACCGTCGGCTCAGATGCGGGCCGTGGTGTCGCGCAAGTGCGGCTTGTGACTCCATCGGGAACCAATTCGCTGCACGGCAGTTCGTTCTGGTCGTTTCGAAACGACGCTCTGAACGCAACGCCGTTCTTCAACAACGCGACCGGCGTTCAGAAGCCGATAGAGCGCCAGAACTTCTTCGGCTTCACACTCAGTGGGCCGGTTGTTATTCCAAAGGTATACGACGGACGAAACCGCAGCTTCTGGTTCTTCTCCTATGAAGGTTTCCGCGAGCCCTTTTCGGTGACCAGGAATCGCACGGTGCTGACGGACCAGGCAAGGCAAGGCATTTTCCGCTATGTCGGCGCCAACGGACAATTGCAAACGGTTAACCTGCTTTCACTCGGAAACTTTCACGCTCTGAATCCGCTCACCACGTCGGAAATCAACGCGATGCCTTTGCCAAATAACTCGCTGCTCGGCGACGGCTTCAATACGGCGGGATCGAGCTTCAACGTATCCGGCAGCGACCCGAACGACAAGATCGACGTCCGTGTTGATCAAAAGTTGTTCGACAGCTCGCGTCTCGGTTCGCACAAGCTTGAATTTGTGCTTCATCGGGCTCACTTCCTCACCACGCCGGACACGTTCAACGGACTTGAATCTCCATTTCCAGGGGGCGTAAATGGCACGCAGGAATCCACCCGCTGGCTTACGGCGCTGGCGATCAACTCGACTTTCGGCGGCAGGGCCACAAATGAAGTTCGTTTCGGGCATCAACGCGCGCCAGTAGGTTTTCTCCGCGAATCTCCTCCGAGCAGCCCATTTTTTATTGGGCTTTCCTCGGTCAGCAACTTCGAGAACACTTTCCTGTCGCAGGGACGCAACACAACGGTATACCAGTTCATCGACAACTTTTCTCTGATAAAGGGAACTCACACGATGAGAATGGGAATCGACACGCAGTCGATTACTTACCTGAACTTCAACGATGCCGGCACCCAGGAGACGATTGCAATCGGAACGAATACATTGAATGCCAACGGCATTCTGAATACGCAGTTCCCGCAATTGCCGGCGGGCGCAACGGGCACGGCGATCGCAAATCGCGCTCGCGCGATTTACAACGATCTTGTTGGACTGCTCGGAACCGCCTCGCAGACATTCAATGTGACGAGCCCGACTTCCGGCTTCGTACCGGGAGCCACTCGGGACAGACCGATTCGACAGCGTGACTTCAGCGGTTACTGGCAGGATTCGTGGCGCATGAAGCGGAACCTCACGCTCAGTTTCGGGGTCCGCTGGGAGTTCGAAGGAGTTCCTGTCGTGCTGAACGGTCTTGCGATCCAGCCGACCAACGGCATAGAGGGGCTGCTTGGCCCATCGGGAATCCAGGGGCTGTTCAATCCAGGCGTGCTCAAAGGAACCGGGCCGACCTCGCTCGATTTCGTTAGCGGCAATACGGACAAGAAGCTGTACGGAAACGACTGGAACAATTTCGCGCCGTTCATCGGATTTGCATATTCACCGAACTTCGAGCACGGGCCGATTCGCTGGCTCTTTGGGCCCGAAGGGAAGAGCTCTATCCGCGGCGGCTTCTCGATTAGCTATCTGCACGACGGCGGCACTATCGTCACTAACGCTTTGGGTACGGGAACAACGAATCCGGGGCTGATTCAAGTTGCGGCGAATAATACGCCGACCGGCGTGCTGAGCTCGGCTGGAGTCCCAATCGCAGTTCCGACGTTCAAGATACCGATCACGGACGCCGAGAACTTCCAGAAGAACTTCAACAACGGGCTCTGGACGTTCGATCCGCATCTACGGACGCCTTACGTTCAACAGTGGTCGTTTGGTATCGAGCGCGAGATCGCAAGCAACACCGCGATCGAGCTTCGATATGTCGGAAACCATGCGATCAAGCAGTATCGTGCGTTCAACCTGAACGAAGTCAATATCTTCGAGAACGGTTTCCTAAACGAGTTCATGGCTGCCCAGAAGAACCTGGCGGCAAGCGGAGGAAGCAGCTTCTCGCCGGTCGGAGCGGGTAGGGCGCCGCTGCCGATCTTCAGCACTCTCTTCTCGGGATTGTCGGCGGCCACGGGCTTCGCCAATTCGACGTTCATCAATAACCTCCTGCAGAACAACGTCGGCGCAATGGCGTCGTCGCTCGCGTTCAGCTCAACGTTCGCTGGAAACCGAACGAAGCTTCCGGCGAATTTCTTCGTCGCCAATCCGAATGCGGCGTTCGCGAATCTACTAGCCAATTCCTCGTTCTCGAACTACAACTCGTTCCAGGTCGAGATAAGGAGAAGATTCTCGCGAGGTCTTTATTTCCAGTCGAACTACACGTTCAGCAAAGCGCTGACCGACAGCGAAGGCGGACAGAGCACGCTCGAGTCGTTCAGAACTCTGCGCGCGCTGGGAATAGACAAGCACCGCGCCAACTTCGACCAGACGCACCGGTTTGTCTCTAACTTCATCTACGAGCTTCCATTCGGCAAAGGCAAAACCTTCCTGAGCAATGCATACGCACCGCTTAGAAAGGTGATAGAGGGATGGCAGGTCGGCAGCATCATCACCTGGCAGAGCGGGTCTCCGCTGACGATCTACTCGAACCGCTCCACGTTCAACAGCGCCAACGCAGGCCTGAATCCCGCGGAGCTTGTGGGCATCAGCTTCGAGGAGTTCAAGAAGAACATAGGCATCTTCAAGACCGGCGATGGCGTGTTCTTCATCAACCCGGCGCTGTTGAATATTCAGCGTGATCTCAATACCGGGAAAGCCACGACGATAACCCTCAAGGAAGGCCTTCTTGGTTCACCGGCCCCTGGAACGTTCGGTAACTTCCCGCGCAATGCTCTTACGGGACCGAATTACTTCCAGACCGATATCAGCATTCTGAAGCGCACGAATATCGGAGAGCGAACCAAGGTCGAGCTCAAAGTGAACTTCTTGAATGCCTTCAACAACGTCAATTTCGCGGTCGGAAGCTTCAACTTCGATCAAGCCAATTTCGGCGTGATCCGTTCAACATTCGACGCGAGAAACATGGTGATTCAGCTCGGTATTAACTTCTAATCGAGTTGCATCACGTTCTACGGGGGCAGTCCTGAGCGGCTGCTCCCGTAACTATTTAGATGATCCGAACAAGGCTTAAGCAAGCATCGGAGAGAGGTGAGTGATATATGAAAATAAGCATCACCCTGGTTGCTTTATTCATTCTATCCACGGTTTCGGCAGCGGCTCAGGAATCGATGGGCGGAGGAGGATCGACCCGGCGCAACACGGGTCCCACAAATGTTCCTTCTCTCGGCGTGATAGTGATAACGGTTTCCGGCAGCGTGTTAAAAGTCGACGCGGAGCGAAAGGCAATACAAGTTCGCGATAAGCGCAACGACAAGGAAGTCGGCGTACTGTTGGACGCCAAATGCAAGATAAAGTGCGACGAAAAGCAGTTCGGTAAGAAAGAACTTAAACTCGAGGAGATCGAGAAAGGGTTCCTCGTAGAGATGCTCGTTCGTCGAGACGATATGCACGTAACTGAAATGAAGGTCAAAAAGCCCAAGGAATCGGGCGTTGAAAAATAGATGGGATCGACCATCAACGCGGGCCGGGCTCGAATCAACCGGAGCGGGAACTCCAGACTCTAGTCAACGATCACTCGGTGAATGATAAAAGCGAGGCTGTGAAATCACAGACTGCTCGAAATCAGAAAAGGGCTCCCGCTCCCACCGGCCGCTTGATTGCCCCACGCCAATCACACCAGGCTGACCCTAAGCCGCGCTAGATTGTATTCTTCACCTATCAAGCACTTGAGACTCGCGTATTTTGCCGAAAGCTTGTTGGGGCTTTGCTTTTGGGCCTCGAGACCCTGCTCTGCTCGAAAGCTTGCCGGTAACGTTGCACGTATGCGCAGAGCAAATGATATGATTCGCGAGCCGAACGTTACAAAGAGCGCAGCGCACACAGTTAGAACAGGTGGAGCAATCCGATAGAGAAAAGCTATGGCATCGCGTTCAGATAAACGCGACCCGAATGTTCCAGCGGGTCCGCTTACCTGCTAATCAGAAATACCTCCTCCTTACCGTGACCATCGCCGTTGCCTGCGGCTTGATGGCGGTCAGTTATCATAAGCTAATAAAAATCTCCTCCGCGAACCTGATTGAGCGTGCTTTCCAATTGGAGGGAACCTCACGGGTAGTCTGGATAATGTTGATTCCGATCCTTGGCGGACTTGCCGCGGGTCTCTTGATTCACTTCTATGCTCCCGAAGCCAAGGGAAGCGGCATCCCTCAGGTCAAGATCGCGTTTTCGATGAACTACGGAAAGATCCCTTTGAAGTCCGCCGTGGGCAAGGCCGTGATATCCGCGCTCAGCGTAGGATCGGGAGCGAGCCTGGGCCGCGAAGGCCCCACCGTACAAATATGCGCGGCAATTTCACACGCGATCTCGCGGCTTTTTTCGATTCCGCGGCGGAATCAGATGAATCAGATTCCGGTCGGAACCGCTGCTGCGATTGCAGCCGCCTTCAATACTCCGATAGCTGCCGTCACGTTCGCTCTTGAAGAGGTCGTCGGCGATTTAAACCAGAAGCTTGCCGCGTCGATCGTAATCGCGGCCGTCATTTCATCTACTATAGAGCGCTGGCTTCTCGGCAAGAACCCGCTCTTTCAAGGAGCGAATGTTTACGCACTTAATCGCCCGAGCGAGCTCCTGGCATATGCAGTCCTCGGGATCGCCGCGGGATTGGTCGGAGTGCTCTTCTCGAAGATGATTCTGTGGCTCAGGATGGCATTTCGCGATCGGCTGAATATTCCGGGTTGGGCCAAGCCGGCTATTGGAGGCGCGGTCGTCGGGGTCATAGGACTATGGCAGCCGCACGCTCTCGGAATCGGATATGACTATCTTGGGACGGTGCTTCAGCAGAATGATCAACTCGTACTCAAGTCCGTGCTCGCTTTGATGGCCGCGAAGATGCTCGCGTCGGCTTTCAGCTACGGCTCGGGGATGTCCGGGGGCGTGCTCGGCCCTTCGATGTTCGTCGGTGCAATGCTGGGTTCGGCGATCTGGCACCTGCTCGTACTTGTTCAACCGGGTTCCACCATAGCTCGGGGCGCGTTCGCGCTTGTCGGGATGGGCGCATTGTTTGTCGCTACGATTCGAGTGCCGATCACTTCCATACTTCTCATATTCGAGATGACTTACAACTATGAGATCATCCTGCCGCTGATGATTGCCAACGCTATTTCTTACGCGGTTGCCTCGCGAATAAGCCCGCTGTCGATCTATGAGGGGTTCATGTTTCAGGACGGCATTACGCTGCCCCACGCGCCGGCTGAGGACACGATGGCTCGCATAACGGCGGCTTCGGTGATGACCCGGGACGTCGTTACGCTCCCGGACGATATTACCGTAAGAGAAGCTCTGAATATTGTCGGTGGGCTCGATTTCCACGGATATCCAGTGTTGCGTGATAGCCAGATGGTCGGGTTGATAACGACCGGCGACCTAAGGCGTCTTGAAGCAGCCGGAAAAGAGAACGATCTTCTCGAGTCGGTGATGATCAGCAAGGTCGTGCACTCTCATCCAGAACAGACGCTGGATAAGGTGATATTGAAGATGGCGCAGCGCGAGATCTCTCAACTTCCCGTAGTGTCCCGATCGGACGACTCAGAGCTGCTGGGAATCATCACGCTTCGAGACATCGCCCGCGCTCAGGCGAAGCTGGCCGCGCTTCAGTACAACCTCGGGCCGGACGACACGATTCGTCCCGCGGGCCTTCCGTAATAATTCGGCGTCTTATTTCTTGAAGAGATCGTTGAAGGATTTTTTTATCTCGCCGCTGTCCTTCCGGGCGCTTCCTGCTCCGGCGGCGAGCTTGTTGGGGATAAAAAGGTCGCAGAAGTTGGCTTTCTCTCGATCCGATACCCACTCCGCCAGCGGCTCACGGCATTTATTATGGGCCGACGGATCATAGTTTCCGCAGTTCATACAGCAGTGGAGATCCGCGCGGCACGAAGGACAATCGTCCGCGCGTGAAACAAAGCCTTCGACCTTTATTTCAGAACCGCAGGAATGACAAAGCATCTTTCAGCAACGGCCCGCCCTTAGGCGGATACAACACGAGTCTTGAATATCTTGTCGTGCCATGTCTGGCGTTGTTGATCGAAGAGCGCCCAGATAAAGCCGAGATGGCAAACAAGACTGGAGATCCAATATCCGACCAGATTTCTCAGGAAGGCGTCGCCATATCCGATCGGCGAGCCGTCGTCTTTGGCGATTCGGACCTTCATAAGCTTCTTTCCGATGGTCTGTCCGTTGTTCTTCACCACTAGATAGATCTGATTATAGAACCATACGATTAAGGCAGCGGGCACGATGATGAGAAATACTCCGGCCGCGGCCAAACCTCCAATATCGCTCCCTTCGCGGGTGTTGGTAGCGGCGCCGCCGATGGCAAGTATGATGGCGATAAAGTAGCCGATGCCCAGAATTATGCTCAGAAGAAGTGCGTCAATCAGGTAAGCGACAATGCGCGGTCCGATCCCCGCAAGTTGAGGCGGCACGCTTCCCGGAGGCGTTCCGTACGACTGATACCCGGATGGGCCTGAACCATAGCTGCCGGGCTGATACGATGACACATGGACCGGAATAGAGGAGTATTCAGACATTAATTCACCTCGAAGAGATTTGATAGAACCCTTAAAATCGCGCCTACTCTAGCACAGCTCCCAACATCTTCATAGAATTATTTCAAGAAATACTAGAGATAACGAGTCTTAAGTCACTTGGTCGCGATTGCCTCAAAAATATCACCGATCTCGAATCGGTTTGTTGGTGAAATTCGTCTCAATGAGTGAGGAGAAAGGAGACAATCCGAATGACTGTTGCATACATCTGGGTCAGACAAGCGGGTCGAGGGCGGCTGGTCCCGCGTGCGCCCCGGCTGCTAATGATCGCCGCTGCATTGGTTTTGCTGCCGCTATTGCAGGCCCGCGCTTCGGAACCGGGCTCGGGCCGAACAATCACGCGACATGAGGCGCCGCCGACCTCGCCTTCCCCAACAACTCCATCCCGCCCGAAACTGATCAGAGCTTTTGTGGTCGACGACAAACTTTCCGCCTTGAGGCGCGATCCGGAAGAGGGCGCGCCGGTCCTTCACAGGTTACGTCTTGCCCATCAAGTTTTTCTCATCGAGTCCAGGAATCACTCGCAGTCGACCTACAGCAGAGTGGCGGTGTCGACTCGGACGCGAGGATGGCTGCACAGGGCTGCGGTCGTTGTACCAGGGCGCTCGGGCGATGACGAGGCTCTTTTGAAGCTCATCAGATCTACGACCGACTCCGCGGATCGGATGGTCTTGTGCCGGATTATGGACGATCACTTCAAAACCTCGCCTCTCGACAAACAAGCGCTCCTGATCCTCGGCGAGGAGGCCGATCGGGTTGCGAGGAGCCTTGGGAAGAAGGCCAATAAGCGCCTGACCGGCCTAAAGTCGGACGCGCTTCGAGCGCAGATTCATGATTACTATGTGAATGATCCCGCGCTTGATAAGTACAGCCGGCTCTCCGTGAGATTCAAATACAATCAGGCGACATCGGAATATATCTATGACGGCGCGGCATATTCGGCGATCATCAAGAAATTTCCAGCAAGCGAAGAAGCGGCGATTGCGAGGCAACGACTCGAAAAAGATGCCGAGAAGTTGGCCGTGAGAGCCGATTGGCTGCAATACGAGCAGCTCTGAAAATAATGACTACTCGCGGCAATACTTCGGCGATAGTTCTTGCAATAGCCGCTCGTCTCAGATTAGATTTTTAGCAGCCCTGTATAGCGCCTGCACGAAGCTCGGGTGCTATCGGCGCGGTTTAGAGTTGGAGCTACCGAAGGACACTGGGCCCGCGCTATTGGTTTAATGACCGATCAAGATGCGGAGGATAAAGAGATGCCAAGAGGAACCTGTCCTGAGTGCGAGGCGGATGTTCAAGTAGATGAGGATCTCGATAAGGGCGACATCGTGGACTGTAGTGACTGTGGAGCGTCCCTGGAAGTTGTGGGCCTTGATCCGATCGAATTAGACGTTGCGGTAGCGGAAGAAGAAGAGGACTGGAGTGAATAATTCCAGACTATACTCAGGTTTGAAATCGCCGTTTTTGTAATCAGACGAGCCTGTCGCTCAAGGTCGGCGCGACTTGCTCTATCCCGGGATTCATTAGCCGCTTCACTTCCGCAAGCAGCTCGTCCCGACTGAAATTCCCCTTTTGTATGAAGCGCACCGTGCCGGAATCGAGGGCCTCCCGCTCATCGCGGGACAAATCGCGCGCCGTCATCATAATCACCGGTATCGACGCAAGATTAGGATTGAGGCTCAGTCGATGCACGACTTCGAAGCCGTCCATCTCCGGCAGCATAATGTCCAGAATCATCGCATCCGGTTTTGATCGATTCACTTCTTCAATTGCATCCGGTCCGGTCTTCGCGGTTTCAATGTCGTAGCCGTTGCCATCCAGCATCGCCACTACCAGATCGAGCGCATCAGGGTCGTCGTCGACTACAAGGACGCGCTTTGATTCGGGCGCGGAAACACGGGCAATCGCTCGATTCAGATCGGCCCGCTCAACCGGTTTCTTGAGAAACAACGCAACCCCGACATCGATCGCGCGTTTTTCGATCGTGGGATCCGACGAGATCGCTATGACCGTGCTCTTCTGATGAAGATCGCCGGGGCGGCGGCGAGTTTCGACTATCAGGTCTTCGATCAGACGGAGGGCGCGGTCGGAAATATCCGCATCGACCGTGATCAGAGCCGGGCGAGCGAGCCTCGCGATCTCGAGCGCTCGCAGCGGGTCGTCCGTAGCGGCGACCGAATATCCGGCTTCATTCAGATACTTTTTCATCAAATAAAGAGACGCGGGATTGCCGTCGACCACCAGGGCAGTGCGTTTGGGATCGCTGAGCAAGACCTCGTCTTCCGGAGCCGAAGCCGCACGGCCTTCGATAAACACGGGGAGCGTCACGTTGAAAACGGCGCCAACTCCGACGCTGCTCGACACGGTTATCTCACCGCCCAGCAGTTGAACCAGCCGCCGCGTGATTGCGAGACCAAGTCCCGAACCCGCGGACGGCGTACGGACGGAGCCGGACTGATAGAACTCTTCGAAGATTCGAGGGATGTCGGATTCGGGAATCCCGGCGCCGGAATCAATCACCGACAGGCGAACAAAGTTAGCGCCGGCGGGTTCGGCGGTTACCTTGATCTCGCCCTCGCTTGTGAACTTGAGCGCGTTTGAGAGCAAGTTCATCAGAATCTGCTGCAGCTTCGTCCGATCGGTATGAATGGCCGGGACACCTTCCTGAATTTCGACCTTGAGCTCGATCGATCGCCCGGCCTTCATTGGCTCGACAACGCTGACGGCTCTTTCAATCAAGTCGCGAACGTCGGCCACTTCCGAGTAAACATCCATACGGCCGGCTTCTATTCTCGACAGATCGAGAACGTTGTTGATCAACTGCAATAGATCCCTGGCGTTTCTGGAGACCCTTTCCAGGTTGGCGCGATGGCGGTCAGCCATCTGAAGCGCGCTGTCTTCAAGCAGAAGAGATGTAAAACCGATGATGGCGTTCATCGGCGTGCGGAGCTCGTGAGACATATTGGCAAGGAATCTCGCCTGTGTGTGGCTTTCGAGCCGCAGTCTCCGGTTCTGCTCCGCGAGCACTCGATTGCGCTGCTCGAGCTCGGAGCGCGCTCGATCGCTTGCTTCCGCGCGGTCTCGGAGCTTGACGGCGGCTTCTTCGAGCCGGCTCGAAAGCGATTCATATTTGGAGACCGCTTCAGATAGTTGTTCGTTGGCATCGAGCAGGGATCGCTTTTCGCGCTCCAGCTCTCCGATCCGGGCCCCGGCGCTGTCGTTTGCCTGAGTGAGCTCGTCATTCAGCCGCGAGAGGCGGGCCAACTCTTCAATATCTACTATGCTCGTGGTCGCTGTTGTGGTTTCCGATTGCAGCCGCTCGACCTGTGCGACCAGTTGTTCGTTTTCATCGGCGATTCTGCTGTTGGCGAGGCGCAGCCGACTGGTCTCATCGCTCAGGGTCGCGACTCTTTCTTCCAGACCGACCCGGATTTGTTCCAGCCGCGCGCGTGCGTCTTCCGCGATTCGAAGCGACTTTTCCAGATCGTCCATGCTTTCGGAAAGCGCGCCCGCCTGATCGCGCAGCGCGCTGTTCGCTTCCTCGAGAAAAGCGACCCGTTTTTCCAGAGCCGGAACGGCTTCTGTAGCCGATGACAGCTCGCTCTTTCTCGCCGCGATCTCGGACTTGAGATTCTCGAGAGATTGATCGCGCTGCGACAATTCTTCGAGCATCTCATTCCGCACGGTGTTTGCTTCTTTGTAAAGGCGCTCGATCGATGCAAGCCTTCCTTTGAGGCTGGAGTTTTCCTCTTCAGCTTGTCTGCGCTCGGATTCGAGTTGCGCCACCATCTCGGAATACCTGCGGCCGCTCTGTTGTTGAAGCGCCATCAATGCTTCGACTCGGCCTCGGAGCTCGACGTAATCGCTTTCGAGTCGGTCGGCGCGCCGTCCCATCTCTCCGCTTTCGTGTTTGTAGAAGTCGCGCTCGGCTTCGGTCTCCGCCACCTGAAGCTGGAGTTGCGAGATCTTCTCGTTGAGCGCGCCGGCTACGCTCTGAACTTCTTTATCGCGTTCCGAAATTTGATTCTTGAAATTCACGGCGGCGGTATTTTGCTTTTCCAGCCGTGCACCGAGCGCGTCGCATCGAGATCGAAGCTCAGCAACCCTGATTACCGCAACCGCTGCCGGAGAGAACTGCGATAGCGCCTGCAACTCGGGAAGACCGATAGGCCGGTGATTGAAGATTCCAATAAGACCGAGAATGCCGCTGGTTCCCCGGAGCGGATAAAGAGCGTACCAGTCATTCCCTTCATTCAGCGCGCGGTGCTGCAATCCGAAGAGTTTATCGCCCGCGGAATTGGGCTCGCTGAAATCCGAGGTTCCCCCGCGCGCGATAATGGCCGCGTTAAATACCGAAAGCGGTATTCGCGGGTATTCTTTGTCGATGGATGCCCCGCTGGCCGCGGCAAGGTGCATACACATTTGACGGTTGGAGCAGATTCCCGCAAGAGGACACCGTTCGCAGATGTCTCCCCTCTTTACGACCCATATCTTGCAGGCTGGCGCCCCCAGATCGGCCGCGACCTGATCCGCTATTAAGGAGAGCGAGCGGTTCAAATCGGTGCCGCGAGCAACTTCATCAAAGATGATACGGATTCTATCGGCTCTGCCTGGTTGCATAATGCACATGCGAACGGGGGGCAATGGAAGCGCCGCTATCGGCTCCGGGCGTAGCCCGTGAGCTAAAATGGCGCTCCGATGATTGCTGACGGGAGGAGCCTTGCAAGACTGCCGGGATGATTCTAATCATTCAGCCAATGAGCGTCAATAATTTAACTCTCAAACTCAATCCGATATTTTACGCTCGGTTCCGGCCCTGCCCGCACAAAGCGGACGTATAAAGCTTGTTTCTTCGCGTGGTAAGATATTAAACTTTTCGACGCGACTTGTGATGTCCGGCTGCCGCCAGTACCAACCTATCCGGCTACCGGACCGCAAACGGATCACCAAACTGAATGTGACGATTTTGGATTTTGTTCCAGATGAGAATTTGTAGCTCAAAAGGCCCAATATGCCCGAGGCGATAAAGCAAAAACTTGAAGCCGAGTTGCGTCAATTGGAAGCGGAGTTAAGAACGGAAATCCCCCGCGAGTTGAAGAAAGCGGTGGCGATGGGCGATCTGTCGGAGAATGCCGAGTACGAATCGGCGCGCAATCGACAAGACTACGTGCGTGCGCGAATAGCTTCCCTGCGCAAGAGGCTTGCCGATCTTTCCATGATCGACGTTACCAGGCTTCCAAGAGACAGGGCCGCGTATGGCTCGACGGTCGTGCTCTACGACTGTGACAGCGGGGAAGAGGTTACCTACAAGCTGGTGATGGCCGAGGATGCCGACGTGGCAAAGGGCAGAATTTCGACTGTATCGCCCATCGGTAAGGGCCTGATGGGTAAAGTCGCAGGCGAAGAAATAGAGATAAACACACCGGCCGGCACACGCCGCTTCGAAGTCGTCAAGCTGATGACGATTCACGATTCCAACGAGTGAAATTGCCGCTTTCGTTCTTACCAAATTTGATGCGGATTCGTCCGCGAATTGGGAGCAATTCGTGGGAGGCGCTTAGCTTGACAGGGTTTAGAAGCGTTTGCGATATTAGCGCCTCGGCCGGCAATCGGAGGCCGAGATGATAAGCGAGGCGATTGCGATAGCGTGCCGGCGCGTGATGAACGCGGTGGTGCGCGCACTGGCCCGGAGCCGCATAAATCCTAATGCGCTCACGTTCATTGGGCTGGTGATGAACATCGGCTGTGCTTTTCTCTACGGCTACGGACGGTTCTTCCTGGCGGGGCTTCTGATGATCCTCGCCAACCTCTTTGACATGCTGGACGGTCGCGTTGCGCGTCTAAGAGGCCGGGTAACACAATTCGGGGCTTTTTTTGATTCGGTTATTGACCGGTACTCAGACATAGTCGTATTCGTGGGCATTATGGTATTTTACGCAAGCCCAGGAGCCGACCATTCGCCGCTTCGCGTTGCGTTAACCGGAATCGCTCTTGTTGGTTCGGTGATGATCAGTTATTCTCGGGCGCGCGCGGAATCTCTGGACATTGCCTGCAAGGTTGGATTTCTGGAGCGGCCGGAGCGTGTAGTTCTTTTGATAATAGGTTCCCTGACGGAAATAGGGCCGCAGTCAAACCCTTTCCTACATAAAATGCCGCAGGTGCTTTGGGCTTTAGCGGTATTGTCCCACTGGACGGTAGTTCACAGGATTTATCACACGTGGGGCGAGATGAGAGAGCCCGATAAGGCAGCAGTCAAGGCTCAAGCATCACGGGCCAACAGCCAATCCGGCGAGACATTGGTTAGAGCAGATTACTCAGTGCAAAATCAGTAGCGGATAGCAGGAGCGATTTAATGCTTTGCCCATGCTGTGGTTCTAAAATGGCAGTAACCGCGAGCGAGTGTGACTGCGGCGCGCGGATGGTCGGGGCTCCCCTGGATGATACTCCCATAAGAGTGCGTCGGTTTGGTCCCACAATGGCTTCAGTAGCGATTCTCCTCGGAGTAGCGGCCTCTTCGTTGATATTCACATATTGGCTTGCTATCGGGGGTGCGCTTGCTTTGATACAGTCGTGGCGGGCGACGAAGCTCGCTCATCGCCAGCGGGATCTTTATGGCGGTTATAGAACTGCCATTTCAGTTTTTGTGATTACCGCGGCAACGCTGCTCGGTCTGGCTGCCTACGGAATCACCCGCATTCCTCGGGTATTCGAGAAGCAGCAGATGAGGCTGGATGCAGCCACTCAAAACGCTTTTTTCCATTGGGCGAACCTACTCCAAGACTACAAAGCCAGGAACGGATCGTTCCCGGACAACATCCAGGCGTTCAAGAAAGAGCTCGGTGAAGCGCTTCCGACCGATTACTGGGGGAAGCCGATCCGCTATCAAAGTCTCAGCGGAGCCATCGCCGCGGCTAATGTAAATGCCTTGAGCGGCCGGAGAGGCGCTATATTAAATTTCGATAATTTTGAGATTCGCTCCGCGGGGCCGGACGGAAAGATGGGGACCGCGGACGACATTGTTATGCGCGATGGAGTGATTATAACGAGTCCCGATGTGGTCAAGCAGCCCATCCTGCCGGACCAATTTGACCGCTGAAGAAAGAATCAACAGGGCAAAAGGCTAGAAGCACGAACGCGAGACTTTCAGCGCACGTGCTTCTTGGTCTTTGCCCTTTTTACCATGTTCAGGAAGGTCCTAATTGCCAATCGCGGTGAGATTGCCGTGCGCATTGCTCGCGCCTGCCGCGAAATGGGACTTACGCCTGTTGCTGTCTACTCGGATGTAGACAGGACCTCGCTCCATGTTCGAATGTGTGACGAAGCGATCCACATTGGTCCTGCGCTATCTTCTTCCAGCTATCTCTCAATCGACAAAATAATCGATGCGGCGAGGCGGTCAGGGGCCGAAGCCATACATCCGGGCTACGGTTTTCTTTCTGAGAATCCCGGTCTGGCTGAAGCAGTGGAGCGCGCGGGATTGATCTTTATTGGCCCCTCGGCGGCGGCAATGCGATTGATGGGATCGAAGACGAGCGCTCGCCAGATAGCTCAGGCCGCGGGCGCTGCCGTAGTGCCGGGGACCGTATCAGCGATTTCGAATGTCGAAGAAGCGCTTCGCCTCGCAGACGAGATCGGCTACCCCGTAATGCTGAAGGCTTCCGCCGGCGGAGGCGGAAAGGGGATGCGAATCGCTTCATCAGCCGAAGAAGTCCGGAGCGGATACGTGATGGCCGGATCAGAGGCCGAAGCCGCCTTCAAGGACAGCTCGGTCTATATTGAGAGATGCATAGATCGTCCTCGGCACATCGAGATTCAGTTGATGGGAGACCGTCACGGTAACATCGTCTATCTTGGAGAGCGCGAGTGTTCGCTTCAGCGTCGTCATCAAAAAGTCGTTGAAGAGTGTCCCTCTCCTGTCATCGACGCCGAACTGCGCCGCCGGATGGGCGAAACCGCGGTTGCTGTCGCCGCCGCCGCCGGCTACTGGAATGCGGGCACCATCGAATTCCTTCTGGACAGCGCCGGCGCCTATTACTTCCTGGAGATGAATACGCGGCTGCAGGTTGAGCATCCGGTAACGGAGATGGTGACGGGCCGCGACCTCGTCCACGAACAGATCAGGATAGCGGCGGGCGAGCCGCTTTCTTTCTCGCAGTCAGATATCGTCATTCGCGGCGCAGCCATAGAATGCCGCATCTATGCTGAAGATCCGGAAAGAAATTTCATGCCGTCTCCAGGCACGATCACGAAGTTCGATGTACCCGGCGGGCCGGGCGTAAGGCTCGACTCCGGAGTCTATGCGGGTTGGAATGTGCCAATGGATTACGATCCGTTGCTCGCCAAGCTCTGTGTTTGGGCTGAAACGCGTCCGGCCGCGGTTGCCCGTCTCGCCAGAGTTCTTGATGAATGCGCGATAGAAGGGATCCAGACGACATTGCCCTTTTTTCGTTCGCTGGCAAGATCCGAGCAGTTTATCGATGCGGACTATGACACTGGTTTCATAAGCAGGTTTCTGACGGATGATGGTCATAAACAAGATGACGACGACGTATCGCGCGACCTTGCCGCGATTGCGGCGGTGTTGCATGCCATCGATCATCCTTCGCGCTCATCTTCAAAGGCGGCCTCCACCGGCAGCAGGTGGAGATCGCGCGGACGTCTCGGAAACAATCTATAGGTCCTTGGTAAAGAAATAAGATTGTCGGCATGATCAGATACGACACGCAGATCGACGGCCGGAGCTCGGTAGTGGAATACGAAGATCGCAATGGCAAATGCGCAGCGGTCGTTGATGGCCGGCGTTATGAATTCGAGGTCGCGAAACCCGAGCCGGGCGCCTACCAAATCTTCACCGGTAACTCGGTTCATTCAGCGAATGTCTCGGGTCGCTCTTCGGACAAACTCGTGGTCCGAATACGCGGCAGAGAATACTCCGTCAGTCTAATAGACAGAAAGCACCGTCGCGCCGGAATGGATAGTCACGGCGAAGGACTGCAGTCGGTCGTATCACCCATGCCCGGCAAAGTAGTAAAGCTGCTTTGCGCTGTCGGAGACGAGATATCGGCCGGTCAGGGAGTGATCGTCGTCGAAGCAATGAAGATGCAAAATGAAATAAAATCATCCGGCGCGGGCTCTGTCATAGAAATTCGAGTCGCCGAAGGCTATACAGTCGAAGCCGGAGAAGTGCTCTTAGTAATTGAATGAACCGCTTCCGCCGACCGGCAGGCTGTCTCTACGCTGATTCTATTGAGACAATCCTCTATAGAGAATCAGTTCGGATGATCGGCTTGAATAGCGAATCTCAGCGTGCTATTACCTTTGTGTGGCCGATTCATCCAACCTTGCAAATCTCAAACTGCACTATACGATTTTGTGCGAAGACGTTCGCCTCGAGATCAATCATAAGCTGAGCTTGATGGGTTTGTTCTATGCTATTCAGGTTCCCCAGCTTCCTGTAACGCTGTTAAAGCTCGTCGTTTTGAATCACTGGTCCGGAACTGGCCAGTATCTCTCTGAAGTCCGCATACTAACGCCGAATGGGGCGCAGCCGGTCGCGGTATCGCCGCCCTCCGCGTTTCAGGTGCCGGCGGACGGTTACGCCGATAATGTGACCATATTTGCCAATATTTCATTTCCCGAACAAGGGAACTACCTATTACAGACCCTCATCAATTCAAACGTATACAGCGAGCAAACGCTGACGGTGGCCTGCGTCAGCCAGGATCAATCGGTAGTCGTGTCCGAGACGGTTCAGTAGCGCGCCGCTTCCTCCCGCTTCCTCAGGTTGACCTGATCAAACCTCCAATATAGGCTCTTCCGATGAAGGTCGGCTATTGCTGATCGAGTCGACGATCCGTTGATGAAAGAAGAGCTGCTTAATCTATTGGGCTCCGATGCGCTCGATGTGTTCAACGCGGCCAGGCGTCTTGCATATATGAGAGGCGGGGTTGTTTCTCCGCTTCACCTTGTGAATGCCGGCCTTGAATTTCTGCTGACTCTCTCTTCAAAAAGACCGCAAGAATTACAAACGGAAGCTTTCCGGCGCCTCTTCACTACGATAAATTCGAAGCTTGCGCAAATCTATCCATCTTCACCCGAGGCGATCCTGGTGCCAAGGGAGACTCAGGATCTGATCGCGGACGCAAGTCGCCTTGCGCGATCGAGTGGACAGCGCCTTGCTTCAGCCGCGCACTTATTTTCCGCGGCCTTCGATGCCGTCGAGCGGTCTCTGCCGCAGGCGGATTTGCCTCTCGCGGAGCTTAATGATATTGCGATGCAGTGGATCAATGCGTCCGGTGATCGCGCAGATACGGGAAGCATCACTTCTGTATCGGGGCCGTTGCGCTCGGCAGCGATCGAAGCATTTTGCAAGGAAGTAGTACCCGCCCGTCGCGAGACGTACTCGCATCAAATAGTCGGCCGCGAGCGCGAGATAACCGCACTCGTGGAGATCCTGTGCAGAAAGCTGAAGAGTAATCCGTTGTTGATCGGCCGGCCGGGAGTGGGCAAGACGGTCCTCGTAACGGCGCTCGCGGATACCATTTCCAAAGGGCTTGTGCCTGAGCGGCTGAAAGATAAGCGAATCGTGGAGGTCTCACGAATCAATCTTCTCGCTGAAGCCAAGTATTCTGGAGAGGTTGAGGATCGATTGAAGAGATTGTTCGACGATGTCTCGCGCGCGGGAAACATCATCCTTTTCTTTGACGAGCTCCATACTCTTTTCGGAGCCGGAGGCCCGGCGGGAACGGGCGACGTCGCAAACCTGATCAAATCAGCGCTTTCATCAGGCGAAATAACTTGCATAGGAGCGACGACGCTCGCCGAGTATTTCAAGTACGTCGCTCGTGACGAAGCGCTGGCGAGAAGGTTCACAACTATTAGCGTCCAGGAGCCTTCGGCAAAGGAAACGGCTCGAATTCTGATTGAGACTCGAGACTCTTTCGAATCATTCCATCGGGTCACGATAAGCGACGACGTGGTTTTACAGGTAGTCGAGACCGCGGGACGCTATTTGCACTCACGCGCCTTTCCCGACAAAGCGTTCGATCTACTGGATAGAGTGCTGGTCAAGAGCGCTCTATCCGGACTACGAAGTGTCAATCGTGAAGTGATCGATAGAACCGTATCGGAAATGACCGGTCTTCCGCTGGAAATCCTGGACTCGAATCCTGCTGAGAGGCTGGATGGACTGGAGGCATTTCTTGAGGCGGCCGTGCCGGGCCAGAACCAGGCCGCGCGTGAGATAACCAGAGTCATACGAATCGCGAAACTGGGGCTGGATGTTCATCCGGAACGGCCCGACGGAGTGTTCCTGTTTATTGGTCCGGAAGGCGTGGGCAAAGTCGAGATGGCCGCGGCGCTGGCAAGTTACTTGTTCGGTTCGTCTGAAAAGATGATTGAATTTGATATGAGCCAGTTTTCCGAGAGCTCCTCGCTCTCGCGGCTGATCGGCGCCGAACCCGGCTACGTCGGATATGGAGATCGAAGCGGGTTGCTTTCCCGTGCTCTTCAAGATCATCCCCATTCGCTTCTCCTTCTTAAGAATATTGATCTCGCGAACGTGACGGTTCAGCAGTTCCTTGCGGATGCGTTTGAACGGGGTAGTTTTACTGATGCCTGCGGGTCGGATCTCTCACTGTCGAATGCGACCGTGATCATGACGATCTCATCGGTGGGCGGCAATCACCCGCAAATTGGTTTTCTTGCGAGTTCGAACAATCACGCAGCCTTGTCGGGCCGGATTATCGAGCCGCTCAGCGCCCGCGTTGATGAAGCCATCGAGTTTTGTCCCCTGGATCAAGACGCCATATACAGGACGATCAGCCTGAGGCTTGAGAGGCTTCGGGTGCGTCTCGAGGCGGCGCAATGTGTGACTGTATCTATGCACGCTGATTTGATCCCAGCGCTGGCCGAGCGATTGAAGCGCGAGACGAATTGCCTGGCCGGTCTCGATCGCTTGCTTCAAGATCTGATCATTCTTCCATTCTCCAGACTCCCTAGACAGCAGATCACTGGATCAAAATCCCATATTGTCATCAAGCCTGACCTATCGGGAGTGAGGATTGAAATCGCCGGCGGCTGTGAGGTCAATGATGGCGTTCAACGATGAGCGGCAAAGGCTTGCGTATGAACGGGTCCGCGACTTTGCGTATTCGCTGTTCGGCGAAACGAATGTCCAGACGGTGGAAGATCTTCTCGCACTTCAGGAAGGCTCTACGGTGGTTTATCTTCGAGTATTCCCTATCACCTCCGAGAAGCCCGGTGTCGAAGTGTTTTCATATATTGTTACCGATGTTCCCGCAAGCGAAGAGCTGATGCGTTTTCTGCTGACTTATAATCTCAAGCTGACGATGGGCGCATTCGGATTAATGATTGAAGAGAGCAATCGCGCGACAGTTCTCCTTACACACACCATTCCGGCGGAAGCCCTGAGCAAAGAAGGCCTGTACCTCAGTGTATCGGCGGTGGCCAGGGTTGCCGATAATGTCGACGATCTTCTTGTCGAGAAATTTGGAGGTAGAACCGCAATCGGAATGCACGGACGCAATGATCCACATGAGCGATGGGAATGAATCGATCAGTGAAACTCGCCGACGGGAGCGCAAACGGGGCCGATAAAGAGATGATTGAAGTTCGACGACAAGATCCGAATAGGGCCACAAGATGAAAGCCGCGGCCGCCAAAACGAAAGCCGCTCGCAAGAGCGGCAGCCGCTTGCGGGAACAAGCCTCTCTGCCAAAAAGGGAAAGCGCTCCACGTGACCAGCTGCTCTACCTTATCGCCGCGGGGTTAGCAATCGCTACGATTCTCATCTATGTGAACAGCCTGGCCAATGGCTTTGTTTTCGACGATCACGAATTAGTGGGGCGGCCGGCGCTCAAGCGCCTTGCGGAAATCCCGAGTCTGCTCACGGGGTCATATCGTCCATTGCGAGATGTGTCCTATGCGATCGATTTTGCCGTGTGGGGCAGCAAAGCGATGGGTTTTCACGCTACGAACATTTTGATTCACGTAGCAAACACGTTGATGGTCTTTGCTTTGGCCCGCACGGTTACGCGGGAGTACATTTACGCCGCCCTGGGAACGCTGTTTTTTGCCGTGCACCCTATGCAGCCTGATGCGGTCACGTATGTTGCAGGCAGGCGAGATCTGCTCTTCACATTATTTTATCTG